>Ga0116151_10001035_pt1 | contig 25826 bp, 24 predicted proteins | sample AD_UKC117_MetaG_FD_89893 | JGI IMG/M metagenome (GOLD analysis project Ga0116151, IMG submission 89893) | Active sludge microbial communities of municipal wastewater-treating anaerobic digesters from Hong Kong - AD_UKC117_MetaG | ecosystem: Engineered > Bioreactor > Anaerobic > Digestate... | reverse complement strand
GACGTTCTCGAACACCGTCATGTGGCGGAACAGCGCATAGTGCTGGAACACGAAGCCGATCTTCCGCTCGCGCAGGCTCTGGCCGACCAGATCGTCCCCGCCAAAGAGAATCGACCCCGAGGTCGGCTGCTCCAAGCCGGCGATGATGCGCAACAGCGTCGTCTTGCCGGAACCGGATGGGCCGAGCAGCGCCAACAGTTCCCCTTGCGCGATCGCGAGGTTGATCTGGTGCAGCGCCACGAAATCGCCGAAGCGCTTCTGGATATCCTTGATTTCAATGTTCATCGCGGCACCCTTGCGGTCAGTGGCGCGTCACCGCGAGCTCGTGGCCGAACCGCCATTCGAGCAAGCTTTTCAGCACCAGCGTGACCAGCGCCAACAGCGCCAGGAGCGAGGCGACGGCGAACGCGCCCACAAAGTTGTACTCGTTGTAGAGAATCTCGACGTGCAGTGGCATCGTGTTGGTCAGTCCGCGAATATGGCCGGAGACAACGGAAACGGCGCCGAACTCCCCCATAGCACGGGCATTGGAGAGCAACACGCCGTAGAGCAGGCCCCATTTGATGTTCGGCAGCGTTACCCGCCAGAACGTCTGCCAGCCGTTGGCGCCCAGCGACAGGGCCGCCTCCTCCTCCTCGGTGCCCTGCTCCTGCATCAAAGGGATCAGCTCGCGGGCGACGAACGGAAAGGTGACGAAGATGGTCGCCAGCACGATCCCCGGCACGGCAAAAATGATCTGCACATTGTTGGCGACCAGCCACGGGCCGAACCAGCCGTGGGCGCCGAACAGCAGGACGTAGACGAGGCCGGAAATCACCGGCGAGACCGAGAACGGCAGATCGATGAAGGTGATCAATACGCTCCTGCCGGTGAACTCGAACTTCGCGATCGCCCAGGCGGCAATGACGCCAAAGACCAGGTTGCACGGCACCGCGATGGCAGCCACCAGCAACGTCAGCCGGATCGCGGCCAACGTATCCGGAGTGTGGAGGGCAGCGAGGTAGGCACCGATGCCGTTGCTGAGTGCCTCGATAAAGACGGCGACAAGCGGCAGCACCAGGAACAGGCCGATGAAGCCCAGGCCAAGAGCGATCAGGAGGTTGCGGGCCCAGGCGGGCTCGCCGATCGCGGCTGCGGTCGCAGGCGCAGCAGGGCTGGCGGCTGGTGCCTTGGTCTCAGTGGCCACGGTGCCACCGCTGCAGGAGGTTCAGGATCAAGAGCATGACGAAGGAGATCGACAGCATCGCGACCCCAACGGCGGCCGCTCCGGCGTAGTCGTACTGTTCCAGCTTGATGACGATCAGGAGCGGCGCGATCTCCGAGACCAGCGGCATGTTGCCGGCAATGAAGATGACCGAGCCATACTCACCGACGCCGCGCGCGAGTGCCAGCGCGAAGCCGGTCAGCAGCGCTGGCAGAATCGCAGGCAGGATGACGCGGACGATCGTCTGCCAGCGCGAGGCGCCGAGGCTGGCGGCGGCCTCCTCAACCTCGCGGTCGAGATCCTGTAAGACCGGCTGGACCGTGCGCACGACAAACGGCAGGCCGATGAACACAAGCGCTACCACGACACCCAGAGGCGTGAAGGCGACCTCGATCCCCAGCGGCTGCAACAGGCGGCCGATCCAGCCGTTAGGGGCGTAGAGCGCGGTGAGCGCGACGCCGGCAACGGCTGTCGGCAGCGCGAACGGCAGATCGACCAGCGCATCGACGAGCCGCTTCCCGGGAAAGCTGTAGCGCACCAGCACCCAAGCGACGATCATCCCGAATACGGCGTTGATGGCGGCTGCGATGAGCGAGGCACCAAAGCTCAAGCGGAGCGCTGCCAGAACGCGCGGCTGAGTGGCCACGGCGACGAAACCTGAAAATCCCAGTTCCGCTGGCCGCAGCACGAGTGCGGCGAGCGGCATGAGAACGATGATGCTGAGGTAGGCGAGTGCGAAGCCAAGCGCCGGACCGAAGCCCGGCAACACGCTCGGCGCACGTCGGGGAAGGAAACGTGCAAACACCCTCATCCACCCTTATTTCCCGCCGGGCTGGTAGATCTGATCGAACATGCCACCATCGGCGAAATGCTCGACCTGCGCTTTCTCCCAGCCGCCGAATACCGCGTCAATGGTGAACAACGTAACCGGGGGAAACTGGTCGCCGTGGCGGGCGAGAACGTCCGTGTTGCGTGGACGGAAAAAGTGCTTGGCGACAACCTCCTGGCTCTCTGGGGTATAGAGGAATTTGAGATAGGCCTCCGCGAGGTCACGGGTCTTGTTGCGATCGACATTGGTATCGACGACGGCAACGGACGGCTCGGCCAGGATGCTGACGGAGGGGATGACAATATCCACTTCCCGAGGGCCCAGTTCCTTGATGGCCAGGAGAGCCTCATTTTCCCACGACAGGAAGACATCGCCGATCCTGCGCTGAACGAAGGTGGTGGTCGCGGCCCGAGCACCAGCATCCAGGACCGGGACATTGCGGTAGATCTGGCCGACAAAGGCCTTGGCGGTTTCGGGTGTGCCTCCCGGCTGCTTGAGGGCATAGCCCCAGGCGGCAAGGTAGTTCCAGCGCGCCCCGCCGGAGGTCTTTGGATTGGGCGTGATCACTTGAATGCCATCGCGAACCAGGTCTGGCCAGTCCTTGATGTTCTTCGGATTGCCCTTGCGCACCAGGAACACGATGGTCGAGGTGTAGGGGGCGCTGTTTTCCGGCAGGCGGGCCTGCCAGCCCGACTTGATCAAGCCGCGCTTGGCCAGTTCCTCGACGTCGCCGGCAAGCGCCAGCGTGGCGACATCAGCCGGCAGGCCATCGATGACCGAGCGCGCCTGCTTGCCGGAGCCGCCATGCGACATGCGAAAGGTGATCGTCTCGCCGGTCGTGTTCTTCCAGTGCTTCATGAAAACGGCGTTATAGTCTTGGTAGAACTCCCGCGTCGGATCGTAGGAAACATTGAGCAGCACCCGGTCGGCATGCGATTGCGCAGGAGCGAGCGTCACGAGGATGCCGGCGACGGCTAACGCGATTGAGGCGGATCTGAGCACCATAACACTCCCTATATGTCCTCTCGGCAGGCGAGCGCGGAACAGACGCCCTCGCCCCTGTTCGGTCGAAGAGCTTAACCGATGGGTTGCCCCTCGCCACAACGGTCATCACCGCGCCATTCTTGCATATAAAACTACTTTATCAATAGAATTTTAAGATTTTTAGCGTTCGGAGAAATCGCCATATATATCAATATGATATCTTGCTTGATCGATCACGGCACCGGCAAAACGGCAATGGTCGCTACATTTAACGACACTCTCGTGTATTTTTTAGCGCGCTCATTTCTTCTGGCAAGGGAATGCGATCGGCTGCCCCCTGGCCGTTCGCGTGCCGCCGCCCAGACGGATCAGCGGGGCCGAGCCGCTAATCGTCGTCGTAGCTGCCCTGCTCGGCACGGGGATGGCAGGCGAGGCAGTTGCTCTTCGTCTTGATCTCCGGGCGCTGCCAAACGGCTGATGAAAACCGGTGCTCCTTGGCGAACCACGACTGCTCGGTGATACGGGTGATCTTGGGATCGCCGCTGCGGCCTGCGTTGGCGGCGAGGTAAGCGCGGATGCTGGCGGTGAGGTCAGCAAGCAGGCTGGCATCCTCGCCGAAATGGTCAGCCAGGCCGTCCATGATCCGCAGCCAGCTCCCTGCGGGCAGGAGCGCCGGCTGGAACGCCATGTGACACTCGCCACATTCCTTCGCGGTCGCCGGGTGCGCGATTGCGGGCACGCGCTCAAGCCCGCTCGCGGCAGCGCCTGCAGCGCCTCCCATGGTGATGATCAAGGCGACGAGCCAACGACGCATGGTGCCCCCGGTTCAACGGTTAATCAGGAACGTGATGAAATCGCCCTTCTCCGCAGCGGTGCACGGCCGGCCGAGGACGTTCGGACAATCGCGACCGAAGCGCTTTTCCACGTCCGCAGCGTCCGTGAACCGCCTGGGGTTGACGGAGACGGCCATCGGCTCGATCGCCCGGCCGGTCTTGACGTGACGGCCGGGTGCGCGCGGGTCGGCGGTGTGGCAGGTCGCGCATGCCGGCGTCTCGGCGTTGCCGCCAGCGTGCGGGCCCAGATACAGCCGTTCGCCGCGCGCGGTCGAAAAGCCATTGAAGGCCTGGTTTTCGTTTTGCGCCTGCCGGCTGTACGTGGCGACGATGGCATCGCGGGCGGGCTCGGCGGCGACCGCTGCCATGCCAACGGCAATCAGCGCGGTGGCGAGAAGGAGGGGACGATTCATTTTCAGCGCTCCCTTCAGCATCGCTCGTCGGTGGGACACAAACGGCTGCCGGCCGATCGACGCCACAGCTTCGGCAGCGCGTTCAGCACGAAGACGCTCCCCACGTGTCCGAGCACGATCCACAACGCCAGTTCGCCCAAGGCTTCGTGCAGATGTTCGATGAACGGGACGAAGTCGGCAGTGGCACCACTGGCGGCGGCCGCGCCGATGCTGATCAGGAGTGCGGCCGCCATCAGCACGAAGAACGGACGCCGCGGCAGAGAGGGGGGGCCACCGATGCGCGCGCGGTTGCCCGCCGCAAGGGCGGCGAGCCATGCCGCGAGCGGCGCCACCGTCGGGCAGCGGATCCGCAGCGGGCTGCCTTGCGGGGCGAACACCGCAGCGATCACCCGGACAGCGATCGCTGCCAGCACCAGATAGCCAGCGAACTGGTGCATGGCGTAGGTGTCTTCGTCGCCACTGAAGTAGGCGACGATGAAAGCGCCAGAGATGACGGCGTGCCAGCCGTACAAGATGGTGAACTCGATCGCCTTCGGCTTGCGCCTTACGGGCGTCGCGGCTTTTTCAGTCGTCGTCATGAGACACCTGTTGCGTCCTGGTTCCTTTCTCCCCAGCGGTCCCGGCTACGATTTGCCAGGCGCCAGCGAGGAGCGCGATGACCGCCGCGGCGATCAACGTTCGCGACGCCAATTTCCACAGCATTGATCCGTGGCCTCCGCTTCGGTTTGCTGCGCCATGAATGAAAGCTTAAGCGGTACTGGCTGAACGCAGGCTGAGGCCGCCATTCATCGTCGGTTCAGGTGCGAGCAGAAAAACTGGCGCATGCGTCCACACCGTTGGCTTGCCTTCACTGCGGTTTTGGCTCTTTGGGCAGCCTTTGGCTCGACCGCGGCCGCGCACGATGACCAAGAGCGCGCGCGCGAAGCGGCCGCGGCCGGACGGATCCTGCCGCTAGCGGTGATCGTCGAGCGAGCCATCGCACGCTTCGGCGGCAGTGTCCTTGACGTCGAGTATGAGGACGACGACGAGGGCGAGCACGGCGGCGATCGCGGGCGCCCCCGCTACGGGGTCAAGTTGCTGACCGCCGATGGGCGCATCCTCAAGCTGGACTACGACGCCGCGACCGGCGACCTTATCGGTCACCGTCGCCGTGCACGCGACCGACACGGCCGTGGCAAAGGCGAGGACGACTGATCGCCATGCGCGTCCTAATCGTAGAAGACGATCCAAGCTTGCGACGCCAACTTTGCGATCGGCTGACGGCGGAAGGTTATGCCATCGATACGGCCGCGGATGGCGAAGAGGCCGCCTTCCAAGGCGAAACCGAGCCCTATGACGCCATCATTCTCGATCTCGGACTGCCACGGCAGGACGGATTGAGCGTGCTGCGGGGCTGGCGCGAAAGCGGGCTCAACACGCCGGTAATGATCCTCACGGCGCGCGATCACTGGCATGACAAGGTGCTCGGCATCGACGCCGGCGCCGACGACTATCTCGCCAAACCCTTTCACGTGGAAGAATTGCTCGCCCGCCTCAGAGCGTTGATCCGCCGCGCCCAGGGGCGGACGAGCGCGGAATTGCACGCCGGCCCGGTCGTGCTCGATACGCGCACCGGAGAGGTGACCGCGTCGGGTCAACCGGTTGAGCTGACTGCCTACGAACTGCGCGTCCTGTCATACCTGATGCATCACGTGGGCGAGATCGTCTCCCGCACCGAGCTGACCGAGCACGTCTATGCCCAGGATTTCGATCGTGATTCCAACACTATAGAGGTCTTTGTCGGAAGGCTGCGCAAAAAACTCGGCGTTGATCTGATCAAGACGGTGCGCGGCCTCGGCTACCGGTTCGACCCAGCTCCGGACGATAGTCGATGAGGCCGCGAGCCCGTTCGTTGAAACTTCGCCTGCTGCTCGGCGCCGCCATCTGGATTGTCGCAGCGCTCCTCGTTGCCGGGTTGATCCTATCAGAGCTATTCGCCCGGCATGTTCACGATCGCTTTCGCATTGAGCTCGGACATCATCTGGACCAACTGGCCGCCGCTCTCGATATCGACGACGGGGCAACCCAACCCCTGATCGTCCGGCCGCTGTCCGATCCGCGTTTCGAGCGGCCGCTGTCGGGCCTTTACTGGCAGGTCTCGGCCGACGGCGCGGTGGTCTTGCGCTCGCGGTCGCTGTGGGATCAGGTGCTCGATTTGCCGGCCGACATCGTCGCGGATGGCCAGATCCACGAGCATCGCCTGAAGGGACCGCTGGAACGGCCGGTGCGTGTACTCGAACGGTCGCTCTGGCTGCCGGATCGGTCGACGCCGGTGCGAATTGCGGTCGGCGAGGATCAGGACGAAATCCATCGCGCGCTGCGCTCTTTTAACCGGACACTGATACTCTCGCTGGCGGCGCTGGCGACGGTGCTGATCCTCGCCGCCCTCGTGCAGGTGAGCCTGGGGCTGCGGCCGCTCCGCTGGCTCCGGGCAGAGCTGGCGACAATCCGCTCAGGCAGCGGCCGGCGGTTTGTGCGGCCGATGCCGAGCGAGGTGCAGCCGCTGATCGATGACCTCAACGCCTTGCTCGATCATGCCGATGAGGTCGTCGAGCGCGCCCGCCTTGAGGCCGGCAACCTCGCGCACAGCCTCAAGACCCATCTTAGCGTGCTCGCCAACGAAGCGGAGCAGTTGGCCTCGTCTAGTCAGCCCAACGAACTCGCGGAGGTCGGTCAGCAAATTAGGGGACGGGTCAACGCCATGCGCCGCAATCTCGATCACCACATGGCGCGAGCCCGCGCGGCCGCCTCGCGCGGCCTCCCTGGCGCATCGACGGACGTCGCCGAGTGCGCAGCCGCCCTCGTGCGGGTGATGAACAAGGTGCACGCCGACCGTCGGCTCAGCATCCGATGCGAGGTCCCCGCGGGGCTCCTGTTCGCCGGCGACCGGCAAGACCTTGAGCAGATGCTTGGTAATCTGCTCGACAACGCCTGCAAGTGGGCGCGGGCAAAGGTCGACGTGGGGTCGAACCGTGACCACCCGATGCTGGTGATCACCGTCGATGACGACGGTCCAGGCTTGAGGCCGGAACAGCGGCAGGCGGCATTGTCGCCGGGCGTTCGCCTGGATGAGACCTTACCCGGCAGCGGCCTCGGCTTAGCTGTCGTCGGCGACCTCGTTCGCCTGTACGGCGGCGAACTCAAGCTGGCGCAATCGCCGTTGGGCGGCCTCCGCGCCAGTCTGCGGCTGCCGGCTGTCGCAAACCAGCACCCAGCGTAACCGCGGAGAAACGACCACGCGGCCCGCCCGCCGCGAGCATCTGCGCCGGACTGGCGGGAGCATGGCGGGCCCGTCAGGAACCCAAGCGCCATCCAAATGATCCCGACCCGCACCATGATATTCCCGGTTACGGTGCCAGACTGGTAGCTGAGCGGGGTCATCAGGCTTGTCTCGCGCGCCTAGAGACGCCTGGTCGCTAAGAACTGGTCCCCCCAAGTACCGGCTCCCGCACCTACTTCACGACTTCGGGCAGATGGCCGATTTTCACGTAGAGCAGGCAGCCTTCGAGGCTGAACGGCATGTGCTGGCTGCCCGGCGGATTGCGCAGCCAGGAGCCGGCGGCATATCGCCCTTCCTCATCCTCCACCGCGCCATCAAGGACGAAGATCTCCTCGCCGCCGGGATGCACATGCGGCGTGAAGCGGGTGTTTGCCGCCCAGCGAACCAGGAACACCCGCTCGCTGCCGAAGCCGTGTAAGGGCAGCACCGCGATGCCCTTGACGATGCCGGGGAACCATTCCGCCGAGCGGGTGTCCACCACAACACGCTCGCGGTCGTCGGGATGGAACTGGCGGAGCTTGACGAACAGCACACAGCCGGCATCGCTCCACGGCGCATGGCCCGATCCCGGCGGATTGCGGACGTAGGTGCCGGCTGGGTATTGCCCCTGTTCGTCCTCGAATGTTCCCTCCAGGACCAGAAACTCCTCGCCCAGCGCATGCTCATGACGCGGAAACCGGCTGCCCGGCCGGTAGCGCACTACACTGGTAGCGCGCGCCACTTCATCACCATCCCGCTCCAGCATTCGCCGCTCAACGCCGGCCATGGGCGACGGTGCCCACTCCGCTTCGTCGGCAAAACTCATTGCCCGTTGGCCGAGATCGGCATTCACCAGCATCAGCGTCACCCCTCCGATCCCTTGCTCTCCCGAAAATCAGGGCAATGGCATCCTCGTGTCCGTTTCCCGTGCCAACCACGTGGTGCGAACCAGAAGGTAAAGCACCAGCGCGTTCAGCAGATGCCATAGAAAGTGGGTTCCAGCTCGATCCGGTTCACGCACGGTCGGCGCAGCAACTCCAGCGCCGGATCGAAGCGGCGGTGCGGCGAAACCACCGCGAAGCGGCATGGCGTTTCAATGCAGCTCACCTTGCCACGGGGCGTGACAATTGCCGCAGCCGAACAATAGAGGATTGAGGATTGATATCATGAGGCAACGAGTGAGCCGCTGTCCATTGCCGGCGCTGAAGCCCTGCCTTGCCCCGAGCGGACCCGATCGCGCTGATCAATCGACCGCCGGACCAAGTGGTCTGGGCGGGGGCAGCTGCGAACAACTGGTGCTCGAGCGCAGCGATCTCCTGCGTCAGGATCGGGTCTTTCGCCCAGCGCGTAAGAGAGCTGATGGTGCCACTCGAAGCCGTCGGCGCAAACCGCGACAGCCAGAGGAGAAGCGCGCTATAGCTCAGGCGCGCGTCGCCCCGTCCGGCGAAGCGGCGCAATTCGTTGAATGCGAAGGCTTCGGATTGTCGGTAGGCCTCGCGTTGGTGTCGCACACGGCTGTTCAAGTTTCGCACGATGGGCGGCAGCGCCCAGATCAGCACCGCCAGCGCGACGGTTGCCGACAGGACCGCAAGCCAGTGTTCCAGCACGAAGAGGACGACCCTCCGCGGGCTCGAAAGCCCTCCTTGATCGGATGCGCCCCGGGACGCGGGAGGACCGCCGGTCACAGTGAACGATTGAGGATCGGTCCGCGCATGCTCGACGCTGTGATCAGTGGCATTCCACCACGCGATCTCAAGTGCCTCGAAGGTGATGGTACCGGCCGCTTCCAGCATATAGGTTGCGCGATCGGTGCGGACAGCCGAGAGGACGTCCGAGCCCTGATCGAAACGATCGTTTAGCTCGGGCTCGCTCCGATACATCCTCGTGCCGGCGATTGGCGCGAAGGCTGTCGGCGGCAACAGCATCGCCGGCGCCCCCTCGGCCTCGATAGTCACGATGCGTGTCACGGCATCGCCGACTTTCAGCGGTTCCGCCGGATGCTGGATTTCCTGCTGCAAAGTCAGCCGGGTTGCGGAAATGAAGGGATCGAGTCCGCTCGCCGCGTCGGGGACCACCGCCTCGAAATTTGCCGCCGGCACCGCCACCTCCGTCTTGCTCGTATGCGGCGGATTATCCGCGAAGGTGACGGTAATGGTCTGGCCCGACACGGCATAGGCGCCGGCTTCCTGCGGATAGATCAGGAATTCGTACCGGATGCCGGCGTAGTCCACGTCCCCCTGTCGGTCCGATGTGTTAATCGTCGACCCTGCGCGCGTGATCGCATTCGGAAGCTGGAAGTCAGGCATCCCCGGCGGCGCAGTCATGTAGTTCGGCGCAAGCACCTCGACGACCAGCGTGGCCGGTTGTCCGACCACCACCTGCGCAGGCTCGATCGTCGTGCGCACGACGGGTTGAGGTGCAGTTGGCTCAGCCGTCGCCGGCGCGGCCACGAACAAGAATGCGATGGCTACCAGCGCGCTTCTCATTTCGGCGTGCCCGTTGCTGCCGGCGGTGGACCGGAATTCGCCTGAATAGCGAATTTCAATTTGAGGAAGTCCGCTGGAGTGGTCTGCACCTCCCGCATCCAGACCTCAGCGGCGCCGGGCGTCATCAAGTCCTGCTGCGTCACCTTTATACGCTTGCCGCCCTTCTGCTGCTTGTCGAGCTTCATCCCGTCAGGCGTCTTGTAGGAGGGCTGATCGGGTTCGCCCTGCTCCTCCTTTCTCCGTTTGGCCTCGGCTGCTTCATAGGCCGCGCGCACGATCGCAAGATTGGTTTTCGCTGCGGCGTTGTCCGGCTGCTGCGCGAGAACCTCCTGATACAGCTTCATCGCCTTTTCGTAGTCGCGATTCTGTGCTTCCGCATTGGCGAGCGCGAAACGCCCCTCAATGGTGTCAACCTTGCGAAATGAATCCCTGGCAGCGATGAAATCGTAGGCACGGTAGGCGGCGATGCCGCGCCACATCGGATCGGTGAAGAGTTTCGCGGCGCGGTGATAGTCGCCACGATCAAATGCGATCTGGCCCTGCTGGTCCGGTGTCAGCCAGAGGTCCGCAAAAGGTGAAGGCGCGTCGGCCGTCTGGGCCTGTCCGGGCGCCGGCACCAGAAGAACCAGCAGCAACGCCCACTGTACGGCCACGCCGCGCCGGAACCACAGCAGGCTGAGAAGCGCAATCGGCAGCAACAACCAGTAGCCTTCATCCCGCCAGCGGGCTCCGATCTTCTCCGCTTCGGCACTCTGGAAATGAGTATCGATGCGCCGTGAGATGGCCTGAACATCGCTCGTGTCGATTGTGACCCCAACGCTTTCGATCGGGATATCGCCCTTGCCGGCCGGCAGGATCGAGAGCATCAGCAGTTCGTTGCGGCCGGCCGCACGCCTCAGTTCGGCCGCACCGGCACCGCCCAGATCGTCGGACACAATCAGGATGGTGCCGGCAAAGAGTTCGTCGGCCAACGCCTTGGCGGCGAGTTCGACGGCGGCGACCGGCGCCTTGCCCGGCAGCGGCATCAGGCCTGGATTGAGCGCCGCCAGGAACGGCTCGATCACCCGCCGGTCGTCGGTCAGTGCCATGACCAGATGCGCCGAGCCGGCAAAGGCGATCAGGCCGGTGCGCGCATTGCCCCGTGCCGTCAACAAATCGCGGATTTTCTGCTGGCCTCGCTCGAGGCGCGACGGCGCGATGTCGGTGCCGCCCATCGAGGCCGAGACATCAAGCGCAATCATCAGCGGCGCCTTGTCCTCGACGAAGGGCGGCAGCTCACGCCGCCAACTCGGGCCGGACAATGCCACGATCGCCAGCGCGAGAATGGATGCGACCAGCCAAGCCGGACGAATATGCCAGCGCTGTTCCGGCGTCACTGTCATGTATTTCAGGAGATTGGGTGCGATCGCTCCGGCCCATTGCAATTCGTTTCGCTCACGGCTGAGGAGCACGAACAAGATCAGTGCAACCGGAATAAGTGCAGCAAGCCACCATGGCCGCAGCAGGTGAAAATTGGCGACCGCGTGCTCAAGCATGCCGCAGCCGCCTTGCCACCCAACTTCGAAGCAACAGCATCAGCCATGCAGCAATGCCGAGGATTGCGGCCACGCCGAGCGGCCACTGGAACAGCGGAAGCTTGGGCCGCCAGGTTTCCGTCTGCAGTTTTACCGGCGCGAGCCTGTCGATGTTGGCGTAGATGCCTTCGAGCTGCGCACCGTTTTCCGCCCGGAAGAAGCTGCCGCCGGTTTTCGACGCGACAGTGCGCAAGGTCGCGAAGTCCACGCGGTTCTCGCCGGTCGCGTTCGGATCGCCAACGCCGATTGTGTAGATAACAAGGTCACGTTGATGCGCGATATCGGCCGCCTGCGCCGGCGGCACGCGGCTCGCCGTGTCGTTGCCGTCGGTCAGGAGGATCAGCATCTTCTGCTCGGCTTTGCTCGCCTCAAATGCCTTGATCGACAATCCGACGGCATCGCCGATCGCCGTCTGCTCCCCGGCCATGCCAACCTCGGTCTGATCCAGCAGCGACTGGATGGTGGCAAGGTCCTGCGTGAACGGGCATTGGATGTAGGCCTTGGTGCCGAACAGGATCAGTCCAATACGGTCGCCTTTTCGACGCGCGATAAAGGCGTCCACAACCTCCCTTATGCCGGCGAGGCGTTGAATCATCTTTTTGTCGGCGGTCTCAAAATCGGTCTGGTCCATCGATCCGGAAATGTCGATCGCCAGCATGATGTCGCGTGCCGAGATGTCGTGACTGAGCGCATCGCCGACCCGTTGCGGCTGCGCCAGTGCCGTCACGACGAGCAGCCAGATGATCGTTGCTGCGATCATTTGCAGTGCCCGCCTGCGGATCACGACAGCGCCTTTTTGGGGGGTCTGGCCGGTGGCTTCAGCGACCCGCGCAAAGAACGGGATCTGCACCGAGGAGCGCCGTTCGCGATACGGCGGCAACAGCCGCCATGCGAGCAGCGGCAGAGGGAGCGCGGCGAAAGCCCACGGCCATGCGAATTCGATCATGGCGTACGCTCCCTTCGATGCGATTTGATCCAGGAGCGAACGGCACTGATAAGTCCGCCTGTGTCCATGGCGGGCGCCTGCCGATAGGCGGAGGTCTCGAGCGCGCGTCCCGGTCCCTCCGAAAAGGTGCGCTTGGCCTCGCTTCGATCGAGAAAGGAAAGCCAGGCAGCGCCCGTCAGCGAAGCGACCTGTTCCCGCGGAAATGCTGCGAGGGCAGTGCGGCGCACGAGTGACGCCAGGGCGGCTGCAAGCTCTGCGGGCGCAGAAGTCGCTGCGCCTGCCTCGATCCGCTTGAGTTCGGATAGCGCTTCACGGCGATAGCGATTGGCGCACCAGCGATGGACGGTCCACAGCGCACCACAGACCAGGCTGATAAAGACGACCGCGAGCAGTGCTCGCGACGGCCAAGTCTGCGGCCACAAGCTGACCGGCGACGACAATGGAATGTCAACGAGGTTAGCGAGGGGATCGGTCGGCGGGCTGTCAGCCAAGAGCGCCTCCCGGTGCGGATGGGTTTCCGCTTTGACCATGTCGCGGCGGTATTTGCCCCGTGAGCTTCTGGACTTGCTTTGCGGTGTCCTCGGCCGCGCTCAGCGGCAGCACCGGCACGCCCAATTCCTGCGTCCACGCGAATACACTGCGAAGCCGTGCCTCCGTAACCTCCTGGATATTCTTGCGAACGCTTTCGCGTCCAACTTCCAGGACAATCTGCAACTCACCATCGGTAACGGTCATGCGCGCGCTGGCCGGAAGCTCGCTTTGCAGCGGATCGTGCACCAGCAGCGCGATCACGCTGTTGTGCCTAGCCATATCAGCGACCATACGTCGCGTGAATTCGTCCGCGCCGTCGAAATCGCTGATGACGATCACTGTCGCATCATGCAACGCAAGCCGGCGCGCGCGTTCCAGCGCGCGATTGAGCATCGCTGGAGCGGAGACGATGCCGCGACCAACACCGAGTGCCTGATTCTGCGCGACGATCTGGCCAAGCAGGTTAAGGACCGCGCGGCGAGAGCGTTGCGGACGGACTTCGGCCATATCCGTGTCATTGAAGACGATGCCGCCGATACGGTCGCTGACCCCTAGGATACGCCAGGCCCCGATCGCGCCTGCCTGAGCCGCCGTGACTGATTTCATGGCCAAGCTGCTGCCAAAGAACATCGATAGCCGCTGGTCAATCACAAGCAGGCCCTGTCGATCGCGCTCCTCGTTGAATACGCGCACATGTGGCTTCTGCAGGCGCGAAGTTACTTTCCAGTCGATCGAACGCACATCATCGCCGAGGCGGTAGTCGCGAATTTCCTCGAAATTGAGACCGCGTCCGCGCATGCGCGAAGCGTAACGACCGGCAAGCAGGCTATGGACAGGCTGGCGCGGCAGGAACGAGACGCCCCGGCCCCGCTGCTCCAGCGCGATCAGTTCGTCAAGATCGATGTAGACCCCTGGAACCGCTGTGGCGCTCGCTGCGACCATCCCGGCCTCCTCAGACCGGCGCCACCAGTGCGACGATCTTGTCGAGGACCTGGTCGACGCTCACGCCGTCGGCAACCGCCTCGTAGCTTAGGATCACCCGATGCCGCAGACAATCGTGGATCACGGCGCGGACATGGTCGGGCGTCACGAAGGTCTCGCCGTCGAGCCAGGCCCGCACGCGCGAACAACGGTCGAGCGCCAAGCTGCCGCGTGGGCTGGCGCCCACCTGAATCCATTTTCCAAGCGGATCGCCATAGCGGCTCGGGAATCGCGTCGCGAAGATGACGTCGACCATGTATTTTTGTGCGGCGTCGGACACGAAAATGCCGTCGATTTCATCGCGCGCATCGAAAAGGGACTGCTGCGAAATCGGTGCCGGCTCATCCGCCTTGTCCTTGGGCTTCTGCGCATTCTCCTCGCGATTGAGCTTGATGATCTCGCCTTCAACCGCCTCGTCGGGGTAGGTGATGACGACCTGCATCAAGAAGCGGTCGAGCTGCGCTTCCGGCAAAGGATAGGTGCCTTCCTGCTCGATCGGGTTTTCGGTCGCGAGCACCATAAACAGATCGGGCAGCTTGTAGGTCTTGCCGCCAACAGTCACCTGACGTTCTTCCATTGCCTCCAGAAGCGCGGACTGCACCTTGGCGGGCGCACGATTGATCTCATCGGCCAGAAGCAAGTTTGCGAAGATCGGTCCCTTCTGAAAGGTGAATTGCCCACCTTTGTCGGTCTGAACATAGATTTCCGCGCCCGTCACATCAGAAGGCAGCAGGTCGGGCGTGAACTGTATCCGCGAGAGGTCGGCAGCGAGATTCTTCGCAAGCGATTTGACGGCGCGTGTCTTGGCTAGTCCTGGCAGGCTTTCCAGCAGGATATTGCCATTCGCGAGCAGCCCGACCAGCATGCTCTCGACAAGATGGTCCTGGCCAAGGACCAGTTTACCGATGCGACTTTTCAGTTCGAGAACAGCGTCACGCGTGTCAGTCATCAGCGAGCCCCTGTAGCAAACCAGCGGTAATAGGGATTGTAACCATCCTCTCGCATCACCCGGGTGATGTTCCGCGTCCAAGACTCCCTTTCACCCCGTTGGGCATTGAGAGCCGCGGCATAGAAAGTCAACAAAAGTTCATTCTCCATTGCGACCGACGCCCGAAAGGTTTCGTCAGCATCTTCAAGCGGGGGCGCCGATCGCAGCGCCAACAACTCCGGCAAGACGCGCTGAAACTCACCGGGTCGGGCCCAGGTTGAATATTCGATGCGCGGTCGATCGTCAGTAACTGCAGGCGCCGTTCCTGCATAGCGCTCCAACCCCTCGCGATCAGTCACCCATGTTGCAAGAAGGGCGGTAGGACTGGCAACGCCGACCTCCGTCAGCGCACTCGCCACGTCCGGGTAGTTGAAGCGCTCGATAACTTTCGCAACATCCAGCTTGAGTGGCGCATCTGAACCGATCAGCAGCATTTCGTGAATATCTGTCGTCCAGAGCGACGCATACGCAAAGACGTCCAGAAAGCTCCGCACCAGCGATCGGGTATCCTCATCATTCTGGGTGCTCAGCGGCAGCCACTGAGCCATGATTCCCCGAGGCCGGAGGCGCTCTCGTGCGAGCCGGTAGAAATCGACCGAGTAGAGATTGACCACGCCTGCCGCCGCTGGCGGTGGCGGCTCGAGTGTGATGACATCATATTGTTCTTCGCTTCTCAGCAGCTCACGGCGCCCGTCCCGCAAACGGATATCCAGTCGGGGATCGGACGGGGCGTCGAAATTTCCTTGGAAATTCGGCGCCGCCCTCAGGACTGCAGGAAGCAGTTCAGCCACGACACGCTTTTCAAGGTTGGGATAGCGCAGCGCGGCACCTGCGGTGATACCGGTACCGAGCCCGATCACCAGCGCGGAACTGGGCTCTCCCGAATGCAGGATCAACGGAAGCAGCGCCTGCAAGCGCATGTACCTTAGCGATGGCATCGCATCGCCCGAGTTCGATACCCCCTGAATGTACAGTCGTCGAAAGGCATTCGCCCCGCCCGTCTGCTCGATGACGGCAACTGTACCTCCCCAGCTCTCCTCGTAGCTCACCAGCGATCCTCTCCGTGATTTCGCCAGAAGATCTCCAAGCTGGCTGGCTGGCGTCCCAATCGCGAGCCCGATCGTCGCCATGGTTATCGCTGCCATCACAGTCGCGGGTCGTCGCCAACCGATCGCGTGGGAGCGCCGGTTTCCAGCAACCATCGCAACAAGTCCAAGTAGGACGGCTGCAAGGGCCAGTGTCGCCATCGACCTTATCAGGCCCAGGCCAGGCACAAGCAGGAGCCCCGTCACCGCGACGCCGGCGATTCCCCCGATCGTGTTGTAGCCGATCGCGGCCCCGACGTCGCGTCCGATGCGGCTTTCCTGTGCCACAAGTCGCATCGCGACCGGAAACGCGGCACCGAGAAACATGGTCGGAAGGAGAACGACCCAGACCGCAGCGACCACGAAGCGTGCGCCCATTCCTGCGAGAGTGCTGTTCGTCCACTGCAACACAACCGCTTCGAGCGCAGTCTGCGCAACTGCGATCCAGCTTCCGAGACAAGACACCGCAGCGAGGCCAGCGAGCCCGGCGCCGGCGATCAACAAGGCAAACGCATTCCATGGATTGCGAACGCGGTCCGCATAACGGGCAAACAGAAACGCACCCAATGCCAGACCGATCAAATAGGTTGCCAATACAATCGAGAACGCAAATACACGGGTACTTAGGAACTGCACGATCGCCTGCGACCAGACGACCTCATAGCCAAGCGCAATGCCACCCGCGATCGCGTAGAGGAGCAGTGCCAAGCGTCCGCCCAGGCGCTTCGAAGCGGGCGGCTCCCGCCGAACGTTCAAGGCTGGGCGACGATATTTTTCCAGCCCCAAGGCTCCGAGCGCCGCCGCGATATTGGCAATCGCCGCGACGACGGCCGCGCCTTGCAAGCCGGCACTGGGAATGAGGACGAAAGTCACCCCCAACGCACCGAAGATGGCGCCCGCCGTATTGGCCGCGTAGAGACGACCCGTGACCGCCCCTATCTCACTGTCGCCCGGCGCAAGCGCCCGCACGAGAACAGGGAGAGTTCCCCCCATCATGAAGGGAGGAATCGCCACGATCGCCGAGAGCATCAGCCAGGCGACCCAGGCCTGCTGAGCCTCAAGGGCGGCAAACAGCGGAGCGATCTGCGCCAGAGCCCATGTCACGGCGAGGCCACATGCGGCGACGCCCAACTCCAATGCCGCATAAAACCGCACGGGCCGGGTTATGCGATCGGCGAGGCGTCCGATCAGTAGTCCACCAAACCCCAGACCCGCAAAAAATGCGCTGATGGCAATGGTAATCGCATGGATATCGACACCGACAACAAGCGATAGCTGCTTTGCCCAAAGCAGCTGATATACAAGCGCCGCAGCACCGGAAATAAACAGTAGACCAGACGCGATGCTTTTTGCATTCACCAGTGTTGGTTTGGGGTATTCCGTTTGTTGAGTGGTCAGGCCTGTGCGCGAGCAACCGGACATGTGGAGGCCAGACTCTTATTTGGCTTCAATCGCTGGAATTCGGAACGTGTCGCCGGCCGCTCCACTGCGGCCGGCGAGTTCTTATGATAAATGCGACGACGCCTACTTCTTTTCCTGCTGCTTTTGCAGTTCCATCTTGAGCTTCTCGACCGCCTGGTCGATCGAGAATGAAGCCGGCAACTGGCTCGGCGGATATTCAACGAACGTGTTCAGGAATGCCGTCGCTCGTCGAATGCCCTCGAAGATCAGGTAGACGTTATCCACGTTCCAACTGTCGTAGGTCGTGGTGGGACCAATGGGACCGCGCTCGTAGGGGTCCATGCGCAGGTTGAATATCTTGGGTGTGCGCAGGCACGTGAACGGCTCTCGCCAGATCTCGAAGCCTCCGGGCGCGCGCTGCTCGCAGAAGACGATCTTCCAGGCCGTCGGTGCGGTGGCGCCGGGCAAGGTGACGTCGTAGCGCATCGCCACGGGCTCGCCGTCGTCGTCGAAGTAGTAGTACTCCTCGCGCGCAGACTGCTCGGTCTGGCCGGTCAGCAGGGGAAGTTGGTTGTAGCCGTCCAGGTGCACCTTGAAGGTCTTGTTCCCGACCTGAGTGCCCTGCAGCAGGCGGTCCTTGATGGTGGTGTCCCCGGCCGCGGCCATGAGCGTCGGGAACCAGTCGAGGCCCGAGAACATTCCGTTGGTGACCGACCCTGGCTTGATGTGGCCAGGCCAGCGCACAATGGCAGGCACGCGGAATGCGCCTTCCCAGTTCGAGTCCTTCTCGCTGCGGAACGGCGAATTGGCGGCGTCGGGCCAGGTGAAGAAGTTCGGCCCATTGTCGGTGGTGAAGACCACGATAGTGTTATTCGCGATTCCGAGGTCATCCAGGGACTTCAGCAGCTTGCCGACGTTTTGGTCCATCTCCCACATGCCGTCGGCGTATTCGTTACCCCGCGGACCCAGGCCGCCCTTTCCGCGGTACGACTCCCGGACATGGGTGAAGATGTGCATCCGGGTAAAGTTCATCCACGTAAAGAACGGACGTTGCGCTTTAACTTGGCGTGTCATGAAATCGATCGCCGCCGAGGTGGTCTCGTCGTCGATCGTTTGCATACGCTTCGTGTTGAGCGGGCCGGTGTCCTCGATCTTGCCGTCAGCCGACGACTTGATCACGCCACGCGGGTTGTAGGACTTAATGAACGCGGGGTTGTTGCTCATCCAATAGGGACGTTCCGGCTCCTCCTCGGCGTTCAGGTGGTAGAGATTGCCGAAGAACTCGTCGAAGCCGTGGTTCGTTGGCAGGAAGCGGTCCTGGTCGCCCAGGTGGTTCTTGCCAAACTGACCGGTGGCATAGCCGATCGGCTTGAGCGCCTGTGCAATGGTGATGTCACGATCCTGGAGACCGACCGGAGCGCCCGGCACCCCGACCTTCGTCAGGCCGGTCCGGAACGCGGATTGTCCCGTGATGAAGGTTGCGCGGCCCGCGGTACAACTGTTCTCGGCATAGTAGTCGGTGAACATCATGCCTTCTGAGGCAATGCGATCGATGTTCGGCGTCTTGTAACCGACCAGACCATGCGTATAGGCGCTGAGGTTTGACTGACCGACATCGTCTCCGAAGATGACAAGAATGTTCGGTTTAGCCGCCGACTCCTGCGCTTGCGCCAGTGCAGGGCCGAAGAGCGCCGCGCAGATCAGAGTGATCTTTGCGGCCAGTGCTGTGCCGTACAGAAGTCTCCTTGGCGGATTCGATGGACGATCCGCCGGGGGCGAACTAGCCGTGGAGCGGCTAGTGCCTTGGATGGCAAGCTCGACACTCATGTGACGCTCCTTGTTTTCTTCCACCAGACATGGCGGGCCCGCGAGCCGATAAGGGCGGTTGCGGTCGCGACCCCCCTTGCGACCTCCGGTGCGCAGTTCGCCCTCAAGCACGAATGCTCAGGTGCTGCGATTGCGGCGGCCAACGTCGACCTTGCTCAGGGTATACTGATGATGATCGCTTCGGCAACAGCATTGGCTGTCACCGGAGCGCCTGCACAGAACAGCACCATTGCCACGACCATGGGCTTCTATTCGCACGTGCTGCCGAGTATCGACCGCAACGCCGCCGAGCAGGTCGAAAAGGCGTTTGCCCCTGCGATCAAACCGAGTACATAGAGCCGCGAGTATGTGTGAACCAAGCTCTGAACCGGCGCCGCTGCTGATTTGCTAACGCGCTGATATCACAAGCCGGATGGGTGGCCGAGCGGTTGAAGGCACCGGTCTTGAAAACCGGCAGGCCCTGTGAGGGGTCTCGTGGGTTCGAATCCCACCCCATCCGCCACTGGATTCCATAACGAAATCATCGCAAGCGGTTAGGCAGAGATCGCTTTCGCCTGCCCACCAGCCGACCCGCCGTCCTTGGCAGGCGGCGCCTCTTCAAGCTGCAGCCGGTGCGCTTTCGCAAGGATCGATCCGCCAGCGGCTGGCATCCCGCGCAAGGCCGCGACACGCAGCACAGCGTTGCACTGCCGGGGCGTAGCAAGATGGTGCAGAAGCGCCGGCAGGTGGCACAGGGCTGGCGAGGCTTCCTCGAGCCGCGCCATACTTCGCATAACGCCTGGGCATAGAAAAAGGGCGCTGCCAAGGCAGCGCCCTTCCACGACTTAGTCTGTGCGTTGCCTGGGAATTACATGCCCGGCTTCGTCAGAATGATTTCCGCACGGCGGTTCTGCGCCTCGCGCACGCCGTCCTTGGTCGGCACCAGCAAGTCGCGCTCACCACGTGCCTCAGTGGCAATTGAACCTGCCGGAATGGCCTGGCCGACGAGCGTCTTCTTCACCGCATCGGCGCGACGCTGTGAGAGCTTAAGGTTATAATCCGCAGGCCCAGAGGTATCGGTGTGACCGATCACTTTGACCTTGCTGCCGGCGGCCTTCTTTGCAGTGCCAGAGGCCGTACCGATCGTCTCCTTGGCCTTGGCATTGATGTTATACTTGTCCCAATCAAAGAAGACCAAGAACCGATCCGGTGTCGCCATCGGCGGCGTCGGCTTCGCGGCGGCCGGCTTGTCGTCAAGCTTCGCCATCGCGTCCTCGAACCCCTTCTTGCAGGCCTCGATGTCCTTCGGCTGGAAGTTTTCTTCCTGTTGTTCCATCCAGCAGTTGAACATCACTTGCGCTTCGGCGGCCGCCGCCGGGTTCTTCGTCGCCGCACCAGCACCGAGCGCCGCCATCAGCTTGCCGCGCGCGGCGGTGAGGTCGCCGACCTTGTCGGCCGGCAGCTTGCGGGCACCGATCTCGGTCGGCGGCAGCGGCTGCCCCTTCCCCGCGGCCCGCGCACGGTCCGCGAAGAAATCAGAGTCGATATAGTCGCCCTGCTGGAACTCGCTCTTCGACTGAGCCAAGTAGCCCTTCTGCAGGCCCTGGTTGAAAGCACCGCTGGCCGGCGGGTCTTTGGCCACGCTTTGATACTTAAATCCTGAGCAAGCGGTCAGGGCTACGACAGCCGCGCCCGCCACAACAAAACCAATTCTATTCATCTTACCATGCTCCCTACACCCATCCACATCACGAACGGTGACTGCACGCTGTCAGAGCCTTATCGGGCCGATTTCCGTACCGAGTTCGGGTACAGCAAATCTCGAGTAAGTTGCATCGAGAGCCCCACACGACCGTTTCGCCATACCCCTGTATCAAGCGCTGCTCGACGAGCGACTGTGGATTGGAATGCGTCAGACGATCCCTGCCTCAGATTGGAAACCCGCAATGCAATCCGCACTGCCTCCTCGTGACAACCATCACTGCGTTGGCGAACCTGCCCGATTGCGTGCAGCTCTCGACGCCACAAAGTCCTTGGCGAATAGCATGTTTGTCCTTCCTTGGCAAAGCCTTCCTGCCGCCTGCCAGGGCGCCCACTCGCCTATCGCGCACAGATCGATGGTTTGCGCCGCCGGTGTTGCCATAATGTAACGACGTGCGGTATTGGCCTGCGGACCGGCGGCAACGAGCACCGGTCCCGCTCCGGACGAGAGCCGCTGGCCGCCCCTTCATGCGTGCGCAACACCGGCGAACAGGGAGGTTTCGGCGCGCCGCAAAGGGGGCTAAAGTGATAAGGACGGGGGCCAGAAAAAGACGTGCACGGCAGTGGGAGTGGTGATGCAAGGACCAAGCGGACATGACCGGCAGCCGAGCCGGTCCGCCGGCGCCGATGCTTCCGGGAACGCAGCGCAACCGGCGGGTAAGGACGTGATCTCCGCTGCCGAGCTTGGCTCGGTGCTGGAGAAGCATCGGACCTGGGTCGCCTCGGGATGGGAAATGGGCAAGCGGGCCGACCTGCACGGCAGCGATCTGCACGGGCGGAACCTTCCGGGCGCGCTCCTGGCTGATGCCGACCTGCATCGCGCCGATCTGCATCGGGTGGCGCTGCCGGCGGCCGAGCTTGACGGCGCCGATCTCCATCGTGCCGACCTGCACGACGCCAATCTGAAGGGCGCGGACCTGCAGTATGCGGACCTGCATGAAGCCGATCTGCACCGTGCCGATTTGCGCGGAGCGGTGCTGCGTGAGGCGGATCTTCACAATGCCGACCTGCACGGCGCCGACATGAAACATGCCGATCTGACGGAAGCCGACCTGCGCGGCGCCAATCTTCAGAACGTCAAAGGCCTGACGCCGGAGCAACTGGCCGGCGCACGCACAGATCGGGCGACACGCCTGCCCGCCTCGATCAAGCCTTAAGGACAAGCGGCGCTGGCGGCGCGCTTACGCACCCGCTGGCGTACCGTCCGACGCGGCCACGTCGTCGTCAGTGAACCGGCACCACGCAGGTGCGTGATCGGACGGTCTCTCCCAGCCGCGTGGTGTCCGGTCGACACCGCATTCGCCGAGCCGGTCCAGCGCCTGCGGCGACAGCAGCAGGTGATCGATCCGCAGCCCCTCGTCGGCGGCGAAGGCGCCGCGGCGATAGTCCCACCAGGTAAACGGGCCAGTGACTCCCGGAGCACGGGCGCGCAAGGCGTCAGTCAGGCCCAAGTAAAGGATCTTGCGTAAGCCGGCACGGGATTCCAGCCGGCACAGGGCGTCGTTTTTCCAGCCCTCGGGGTCGTAGACGTCACTCGCGGCCGGCGCGATGTTGAAGTCGCCGCCGAACACGACCCGGTCATCGCCCGTCAGCACGGTGCGCGCATGCTGATAGAGGCGCTCCAGCCAGCCAAGCTTGTAGGGGAACTTCGGGCTATCAACCGGATTGCCGTTCGGCACGTAGAGGGAGGCAACCCGAAAGCCGGCGGTGAACACTTCGAGGTAGCGCGCCTGCTCATCGCTATCATCGCCGGGCAGCGCCCGCGCCAGCACGTCGATCGGCTGACGGGAGAGCACGGCCACGCCGTTGTAGGTCTTTTGACCAACGGCGGCGACATTATAGCCCGAGTCCTCGATCTCTAAGCGCGGGAAGGCATCGTCGACGACCTTCGTTTCCTGCAGAAGAACGATGTCCGGGCGGAAGCTCCCCAGCCATTGCAAGAGGTGCGGCAGACGGGCCTTGATCGAGTTGACGTTCCAACTGGCGATGGTCAACACGGGCTGCGTGCGCCGCCGCTAAACGGAAAATGAGCTGCCGCAGCCACAGGTCGCAGTCGCGTTCGGGTTCTTGACCGCGAAGTAGGCGCCAATCAGCTCATCGACATAATCGATCTCGGAACCGCGGATGAGTTCCAGCGACATCTCATCAACGATCACGCGGACACCGCCGTTCTCGAACACGCGGTCATCGTCCCGGCACTGGTCGTCGAGGCTGAAGCCATACTGAAAACCGGAGCAGCCGCCGCCCGACACCGCGATCCGGAACATGAGCGCCGTGTCGCCCTCGTTCGCAACCAGGGTCGCGATGCGCCCGGCCGCCTTGGCGGAGATCCGAATCTCTTCAGCCGTCTCAGTGCCTGCATCGATCGGCATCGGCCGCTCCTTGTCTCGTTGGGTCACCACTGATGGACGCCAGCGCCATGCAATATTTAGCCCACCACAAGGCGTTGTGAAAGCGTCCGCTGGTTTCTCCGCTGCCGGCCGATGGCTGATTGCCGAACGAGCTTGGGGCCAGTACCTTCGCACACCATGAACCGCGACGCGCACTTAGCGCTCTGGGCTTGCCAGCCGTCATCGAGCCGTGGCCGCCTCTATGCGGAGCCGGAGAGCAAGACGCGGACCTGTTTCCAGCGGGACCGCGATCGCATCATCCACTCGGCAGCCTTTCGCCGCCTCGAGTACAAGACGCAAGTGTTCGTCAATCACGAGGGTGATTTTTTTCGCACCCGGCTGACCCACAGCCTCGAGGTGTCGCAGATCGCGCGCTCAATCTGCCGCGGTCTCGACCTGAATGAGGACCTGGCGGAAGCCCTGGCGCTTGCGCACGATCTCGGTCATCCCCCCTTCGGCCATGCCGGCGAGGATGCGTTGAGCGCGATGATGGCGCCTTACGGTGGGTTCGATCACAATGCCCAGAGCCTGCGCGTGATCACGCGGCTTGAGCGCCGCTACGCCGCTTTCGATGGCCTGAACCTGACCTGGGAAACGCTCGAAGGACTGGTCAAACACAACGGGCCGTTGACGGGTGGTGGCGCCGATACCCCCCTGCCCTGGGCAATCGCCGAATACGTTAGCACCCACGACCTGGAGCTCGACACCTATCCGAGCGCCGAAGCACAGGTGGCGGCACTGGCGGACGACATCGCCTACAACAACCACGACATCGACGACGGCTTGAGTGCGGGGCTGTTCACGATCGCGGACTTGAAGGATGTCCCGCTCGTCGGCCCCGTATTCGACGAGGTGCACCAGGCTTGGCCGAACATCGAGCGTGGCCGGCTTATTCACGAAGCCGTGCGGCGCCTGATCGGCCACATGGTACACGACTTGCTGGCAGAGACGCGTGCCCGCCTCGCCGCACTCGCACCCGGGTCAGCCGATGCGGTCCGCCGGGCCGGGGCTCCGGTAGTCGGCTTCTCGCCGGAAATGCAGCGCAACGATGCCGCCTTGAAGGCGTTCCTGCGCGCCAACATGTATCGGCATTACAAGCTCAACCGCATGACCAGCAAGGCCCGCCGCCTGGTGCGGGACCTGTTCGAACTTTTCGTTGCCGAACCCGGCTGCCTGCCGACCGAATGGCGGCGCCGCGCCGGTGCGCCGGCAACGACCGAAACCGCCCGTGTCGTCGCCGACTACATCGCCGGCATGACCGACCGTTTTGCTGCCGACGAATACCGGCGGCTGTTTGACGTGCAATCGAGAGCGTCGTGAACCTTTATTGTCATCTGCAGACCCGTGTAACCGAGGCCGTGGCCGCTCTTGCCGAAGCCGGCAGGCTGCCGTCCGGTTTCGACATGAGCCGCGTCCTGGTCGAGCCGGCGCGCAATCCGGCGCACGGTGATGTCACCACCAATGCCGCCATGGTGCTTGCCGGCCAGGCGCGTGTGAAGCCACGCGAGCTCGCCGCCCTGCTCGGCGAACACCTCGCCGCCGGCGACGGCATCGATCGAGTCGAGATCGCCGGTCCGGGGTTCATCAACCTCAGACTCAAGGCCGGCTTCTGGCACCAGAGGCTGATCGACATCCTGCAGGCAGGGTTGAGCTACGGCGACAGCGATGCCGGCGCCGGTGCGATGATCAATGTCGAATACGTCTCCGCCAACCCGACCGGGCCCTTGCACGTCGGCCATGGCCGCGGCGCCGTCGTCGGCGATGCGCTGGCGGCGCTACTCGAGAAGGCCGGTTACCGGGTCACGCGCGAGTACTACATCAACGATGCCGGTGCCCAGGTGAACGCGCTCGCCCGCTCGCTACGCCTGCGCTACCTGGTCGCGATCGGCGCCGAGGATGAAGCGGTGTTCGAGAAGCTCAAGGCCGAAGGCGCGATCGAATACGGCGGCGATTACCTGCGCGTAGCGGCGGAAGCGCTCTCCGCGCGTGATGGCGACCGCTGGCGCGATGCGGCCGAGGCGGACTGGCTGCCGGCGCTGCGCGGGTTTGCCATCGACCGCATGATGGAGGGCATCCGTGAGGATCTGGCGGCGGCCGGCATCCGCTTTGACGTCATCACATCCGAACGTGCACTGACCGAGCAAGGGGCGATCGACGAGGCAGTGGCGCTGCTGACGGAGCGCGGGCTGATCTACACCGGCGTGCTCGAGCCGCCGAAGGGCAAGCTGCTCGACGATTGGGAACCGCGGCCGCAGATGCTATTTCGGGCGACAGCTTTCGGCGATGAGGTCGACCGGCCGTTGCGCAAGTCCGATG
>Ga0116151_10001034_pt1 | contig 25835 bp, 15 predicted proteins | sample AD_UKC117_MetaG_FD_89893 | JGI IMG/M metagenome (GOLD analysis project Ga0116151, IMG submission 89893) | Active sludge microbial communities of municipal wastewater-treating anaerobic digesters from Hong Kong - AD_UKC117_MetaG | ecosystem: Engineered > Bioreactor > Anaerobic > Digestate... | reverse complement strand
TGCGACCTCGATCGCGCGGCCCTGAGAGATCATCTCGGTGAGGGCGGCGCGGCTCTCGGGCGAGAGCCCTGTCTTGGCGCTGGGATCGACGACGACCATGACCTTCGCGCCGCTGTTGCGGGCGGCGTTGATGACGACCTCGCCGGTCGGATCGTTGGTGGTCGAGATCGTCTGGCCTTTTTCGCCGGCCGTCTGAACCAGGTCGGCGATGACCTTGGCCATCTTGTCGTCGGGCGTCGAGGTGGACGAACCGATGATTGCGACGTCGGGGCGGCCGAGCTTCTCGATGAGGTCGGGATGGCCCTGGATCGCGAGCGGCTGGTTGGCGGCCTCGACAAGCGGTCCGGTGATGGCGATCGTCGAATTCTCGCCGAGATAGGCGGGATTGGCCTTGTTCGTGCCGCCGACCGAAATGGTCGGGCTCATCTGGAGGACCGAGTCGATCGCGAACTGCATGCCGAAGCCGACCTTTTTCGCCGACTGGAAGGCGGCGCGGTCGCTGCCGATCGCGGCGACCAGATCCTTCATCACCGCGGCCTTCTGGGGGTCGAGCGCGCGGTACTTGTCGCCGGTGAGCGTCGCAGCGTCGACGAGGTCGCGGATCGAAATCGGAGTTTCGAGGCCGTGCTTGACGCGCAGCGCCTTGGCGGCGCCGGCGATGCGTTCGGCGTCCTTTGTGCTCGTCAGGAAGGCGAGGGCGAGGCGGCCGAGCTGGCTGGCGGCCGGCTTGGTCATCTGCTGTTCGACATCGCGGCCGAGGTAGATAGAGCGAGCCGATCCCTGGACGACGCTGTCGCGTGCCTTCGGAGCGCCGATACGCGCAAGCGCGTAGGCGCGGTCGGCGGCCATCGGCTTGCCGTCCTCGTCGTACACGGTGGTCTTCTTGTCGAAGTCCATCGAGCGGCGGGCCGCTTGGCAGGCGTTGAAGTCCTTGTCGGTGAGGCCGAAGACGGTCGTCTGGGTCGTCAGCGACTGGAGCGCCTGCCAGCTGATAGTGCGCTTCATGCGATCATATTGATCGGTGAGGCGCTGCTTCTGATCGGGGCTCTTGGCGGCCTCGATCTTGTTGAGGAGCGAGGACGGCGGCTTCGGATCGATGAGGAGCAGGCTGCCGGCCTTGTTCTGCTGCGCGAGGTATTTCGCGCGCGAGGAGTAGAGCGGGATCTTTTCGCCGTTCTCGGCGACGATGTTGTAGGCGAGCCAGCCGCGGTTGCTCTTGTCGTCGACGAGCGCGCCGCCGGCATTGAGACGCAGCATGTCCTTCGGATCGAGCGAAGCCTCGACGCGTAGGACCGACATGCCGGCGGCCTGGGCGGCGGCCAGGATGGCGGCCGCCGAGCGCGAGTGATCGTTCTTGTTGCCGGCGTTGGGATCGGCGATCGCGATCAGCGGCGTGCGATCCGAGGTCTTGACCTTGGCGTTCTGCGCCGCGACGTCCTTGACGGTGCTCGTGATGACGTCGGGGTGCTTGAAGTATTTCGCGCCCTCGAGGCCGATCGCGTCCATCTGGAGACGGGAAGCGTTCGGACCGAGGAAGGCGTGCGCGGTCACGGCGAGATAGCCCAGCGTCGGCGGCGCTTCGCGCAGGGAGACGCCGTTCTGGTCGCGCGGCGTCTGGCCGAAGGCGTTGAGGGCCTTGTCGGCGCGGTTCTTGCCGGCGCGGAAGGCCTCCCAGTAGGGGTGGATGCGGTCGGCGGTCTTGCCGTTCGGGCCTTCGGTGATGATGTAGCGCGGCGTCTCGAGCAGCGTGCGGGTCGGCATGCGCATGGTCTGGCTGTGCGACAGGGAAGTCTGCACGCCTTCGAGCAGGGCGCCGACGGTTTCGCGCGAAGGGACCTGATCGCCGCGGTTGATCGCGACGAAATCGAGCAGGCGGGCGATGACGGTGGCCTCGGCGACCGAGCTGGCGACGATGTCGAGCTGGTCGAGGCCACGGATGCGGGTCGCATTGCCGCCGGAGAGCGCCTGGGCGATCTGGTCGGCGCGCTCGCGCGCCGTGGCGCCAGTGATCATGGCGCCGGCGACCGCCTTGTAGCGGGCGAATTCCGGCGATTGGATGATCGCGTCGGCTTGATCCATCACGGAAGCGAAGCGCTTCGTGCGGTTGCGGTCGGCCTCGGACATTTCGACCGGGTGGCCGCTGGCGGCCGCGTCGATCTGGATCTGGATGATGCGGCGTTCGGCGGGCGTGAACTCGTAGTCGTTGATGAGCGCTGCGGTCGCCGCGCGCGTGACGACGAACTCGACGTCGCGGTCGCTGGAGGCGCGCTGAGGCGCATATTCGATCTGGGTGCCCGAGCGCAGGATCTGCATGGTGAGGCGGGCGCGCTCGGCCTCGGTGAGCTGCTCGGAATCGAGCGCTTCGAGCTCGGCTTCGGCGGTTTCGAGGCGCTTGCGCTCGGCGTCGTTGAGGAGCGTAGGATCGGCGGCCGAAAGGCGGTTGAGTTCGGCGGCGACCGCTTCGCGACCGGCGGCCGCGTAGGAGAAGGCGAGGACGTCGGTGACCTTCGCCGTCTCGTTGTAGATGACGCGGACCGACTGGTCGTAGAGCGCCTGCAGCTCTTCGGCGCTGCGGTCGAAGAACGGCGTCGTGTCGCCGCCGGCGCGCTCGACGAGCGAGGCGATGGTGGCGCGGCGCTCGCCGCCGAGGCCGGTGGCCTGGTCGAGGGACTGCGTGCGCAGGTTTTCCAGCATCGCGTCGGGATTGATGGCGTTGTTGGAACGGGCAGCGTCGTTGAGGTACGAGCTGACCATCGACTCGACGTGCGAGAAGGCGATGAGCGCGTCGGTCTGATTGTCCGTCATCGGATTGACGGAAGCGGCGCTGCGCGATTCCGTGCGCAGCGCGCCGCGAACGTCGGCGATGCGGTCCTGGCGGCGGATCGCGGCGGCGCCCTTCTCGACGATCTCATTGAGCGCGCTCCAGTAGAGAGCGCGGGCCTCGTTGTTCGGCGAGCCCAGCATGACTCCGGCGTCCCTCAGGTGGTCCTTCGCCAGATCCTTGGGTTCGCCGTGGCGCGGGCGGTCCGGATTGTGCAGGATGGAGTCATTGCCGATGAAGACAGGTACGCGGTCGGCGGCAGTGGTGAGATCGAGATAATCGAAATCGTAAGCGCGAGCTGGCATTGGTCCGTCTCCTTTCGGGGTCCGAGAATTTTAACACGGACATTGTTCCGTGAAGAAACGGATTATTTTAAGTGGTCCTATTCTACCGTAGCTTGACGAGAGCGTGGCTCTGTGAGTCGAGAACGGTAGCGATGAACTGCGCCGGCGTGACGCCGCGTTCGTCGAGATTGCAGAGATCGTCGCCGAGTTGCGGAGAAAACGCGGAAGGGATGCGGAGCACCTCGACGCTGGTTGCGGGTGAATAATCCGCGATGGAGGAGGCGTAGGCGAGGCCCGGGCCGTCCATGTCGGTGGCCACGACGACGCGGCGGCCGAGCAGCGGCGAGAGGTCGCTGCGCAAGACGGAGCTCCAAGCGCCGGTGGTCGTGCACCAGAAGCCGCGACCGAACCATTTCTTGGCGGTTTCGACGCTCTTTTCGCCCTCGAGCATCAGGATGTCGGGGGCGATGTCTTGCAGATGGAGATCGTAGAGAATCCGGGGAGTGGCGACAGCCTTCTGTTCCCAGGACTTTTTGCCATTCTCTTCCCAGACGCTCATCGGGATGAAGGTTTTTTCCGTCGGATCGTCGAGGCTGTCGAAACGGATGTTCCACATGAGGATTTCACCGGAGGCCGAGCGCCAGGCCCAGCGACCGGCTTCCTTCCAGCGTCCTGGGGGCGGACGGATCTGCCAGGCCTGTGGTGGATGCGGGAGACCGCAGCCGGCCCAGGTCATGCGGGGAGCTTCCGGCTCGTGGCGAGCGGACGAGGCGCTCGCGGCGGCAGACGATTTGGACGAGAGTCGCGATGCGTCCGACGAAACGTCGAAGCGTTTTGGCGTGGCGTCGTATTTGTTCTTGAGGGCGTCGATGACCTGCGTCTGGGAGCAGGCGGCATAGCAGTGAAAGACGACGGTCTTGTACCCATCCGCCACGAGCAGCGACGGATTGTTCTTGTCGTCGTGGGCCGGGCAGAAGGTTTTGAACGTCGGCGTGGCGCGGCCGTGGATTTGGCATTGGCGGCCGCGCCCGAGCAGGCGGGCAAGGCCCGCCGCGTCGTAATCAGTCATGGATCAGTCCTGCGGCAGGCCGAAACCGGCGCGGCGGCGCTGCAGGCGCGCGATGACCGAGGCGTGGAAGGTCTGGACCTCGGGGACGACCTTGGCGATGCCGAGCTTTTGGACGTGTTCGTCGGTCAAGGCGATGGCCTTGGCGATCGCGTCGATGTCCTTGGGTTCGGCGCAGCCGATGGCGGAGGCGATGGTCGAGTAGAGCTCGTGCCACTGCTTGGCGGTGAAGGCCTCGGGCTTCGTCTCCATGATCTTGAATTCGGCGCGCAGGTCGTCGAGCGTCTTCTTGGCCTGGACGCCATGGCCGTTCGTCGCCGGCGGCGTGGCGGCCGGCGCGGCGCCGTTGCCGATCTTGCCGCCCGGCGCGAATTTCGCCGGTTGCGGGTTGGCTGGCGCAGACTTGGCGGGCTGGGGAGCAGGCTGGGCCTGCATAGGCGCAGCGGGCGGCGCGACGGGAGCAGCGGAGGTGGCCGGCGGCGGCGGCGCGACGGGAGCAGAGGAAGCCGGCGTTGCTGCGGGTGCAGCCGCCGGCGCTGCTGTGGCCTTCTGTTCCGCGACCGGCGGCGCCGGCAGCGGCAGGGCCGCGCGCGGGGCAGCGGGGCGGCCTTCGGAAGCGGCTGCATTGACGATGCCGCCATCGGCGGCTTCGATCTGGCGGGTCATGGTGTAGGCGTCGGCTTCTTCGAAGATGGCGTCAGAATAGTCGGGATTGAACAGCTGCGAGCCGTTGGTCTCGAGGCCGCGCCCGAAGATATTGCCGATCTGCGCCGCACAGCGTTTGTAGCCGTCGGTGACCGCGCCCTTGACCGCGATCATGTAGGCGGCGGGCTTGTCCTTCAGATCGACTTCGCGGACGTTTGTGCCGACGTCCTCGTAGATCGCGGTGTGTCCGGCGTAGCGGATGGTGATGCGGCAGCGCGCGCGGGCGATGAGGCAATGGGGGTCGTAGTCGACCCATTCGTCCTTCTTGGTCGTCCAGTCTGTCACCTTCTTGCGCTTCGAGGCGCCGGTGAATTCGGCGACGATCGATTCCTCGAGGACTTCGCGGTCCCAGTTCATGGGGCCGTAGACTTCGTCGAGCTTGGTGAGGATGTAGTCGTCGGTGACGTACTTGATCTTGGTGTTTTTCGGGCCGTCGCGTTCCTTGAGCTTGGCTGCTGGAACGCGTTCCGCGAGTTTCTCGCGCAGGCGGCGCATGAGCTCTTCGTTCGGATGGGGACGGAGAATGCGGTTCATGGCGTTGCCTCCTAGTTGAGCTGGCCGCCGGCCGGCTGGATATCGATGCGCTGGTAGCTGCTGGGCGGCCGGCGCTGTTCCTTGACGTTGATCTGCTTGAAGGCGACCGACGAACCGTCGGACAGGATCGCGCTCGCGTGGTTGCCGAGGACGGATTTGAGCTGGGCCTTGCGCTCTTCGACCTCGGCGTCGATTTCCTTGCCGACACGCGAATGGGCCGACTTGCGGGAGACCGCGGTCGTGTAGTTGTCCTTGATCGCGGTGATCTCGGGGCGGTCGCGCAGATCGAGCGGCGGTGCGGCTATCGTCGGCAGATAGCGCGCTTCGAGCGCTTTCCAGTCGACCTTGAAGTCGGGCGACGGCTCGTTGTTGTCGAGGATCGACTGGCGGAAGGCGTTGACGCGATCCGCGATGTCGGCGGCGAAGACCGGGTCGTAGGAGAGTTCGACCAGGCCTTCGTTTTCGCCGCCGCCGGCGAGAACGAAGATGGCGATCGCCTTGAGATTGTAGGCCTGCATGTAGAGCTGCGCCTTGGCGATATCGGCGAGCGGCGCCTCGATGCCGGCGGGGCGTTTCCAGACGGCATTGAAGACGTCGCCCGAAACCTGCTTGAGCAGGAGAGCGTCGCAGCGGCCGACGAGCGGCAGATCGCCTTGCGACGTGATCGTGAGGAGATCGTAGAGGCGGACGCAGGAGGCCGGCGGATCGACGGCCTCGGTCTTGGTCAGGGTGCAGCGATAGCGGCTCTGGATGCCTGCGACGGCTGCATCCTTCAGCATGCGCCGCCAGTCGGAGGCGGCGGAGAAACGCGGCGGTTCTTCGATATGGCCGGCGCAGATATTCCACAGTTCCCAGGGGGACGGATTGTTCGAGGAGCCGAGGATGGTCGGGACGTCGGACAAACGGATGTCACGGATCATGGCGGGTAGCTCTTTAGGGGTTTGACGGTGGAAGAACTTTCAATGGTCGGCGATAACCCCGGAAGAACATATAGCGAACGTGGGTTCAGGTGAACCCCTTCGCTCGGAACGGAGAAAGATCGGCGTTGGACGGAGCATACCATGTCTTGGCGTCGCTATCCCATTTTGCGCCGAGCGCCTTGGCCTCGTCCTTGCGGTCGAACGGAACTTTGAGCGCGGTGCCGAGGCGGGTCGTGGCAGAGGCAGCGGCTGGCCGCGGCGGCGCGGATGGCCGAGAGGGCGATGATGAAGGGGTTGGCCCTCGTGCTGCAGGAGCAGCAGGCTTGTGGGCTGGTCGCGCAGCAAGGCCGGGCTTTGGCGGTTTCGGGATGCGGGGAGCGAGCGAAGGCTTCGCGACCTGGCCAGGAAGCGAGGCGGCTTTCGGCCGCGCCGTCTTCGCATTGGCGATTTTCATCGTCTGGCCGGCCTTTTGAAGGGGCGGAATGAGCGCGCCGGCGGCTGTCGCGATTTCCGCGATGACTTGGTCGGCTGTCGCGCGGCCGAACATAACTTCGTCGAGGCGTTGCTCCATGCGCGCGGTGGCGCCGGGATCGACGAGGATCGGAGCGGCCTTGAGTAGAGTGTTGTAGAGCGAGAGGCCGGCCTCCGTGGGCACGATCAATTTTCCGTCGGAGGTGGGAGTCAGAAGATTCTGGCGCTTGAGGCCGTCGATCACGGTGTCGCGGGTCGCCGGCGTGCCGATGCCTTTGGCTTCCTTCAAGCGGTCGCGCTCGGCGGGATCGTCGAGGAACTTCCAGGCGTTCTGCATCGCGTCGATCAGGCTGCCTTCGCTGTAGCGCGGCGGCGGCTTGGTTTTTCGGGCTTCGACGGCCGCATCGGTCGCGCGGACGATCTCGCCGTTCTTGAGCGGCGGGACGGCGCCATCCGGATCGTCGTCGTCATCGACGCCGGACAGGATCTGGGTGAAGCCGGGCGATAGCGTGACGGAGCCGGTCGTCTTGAAAAGGCACGGCGATGGCGCCGGCGTCGCGACGGTCGCGGAAATCGTCGTGTGGTCGTAGATCCGGTCCTCGCCGATGGCGGCGAGGAAACTGCGAGCGATCAGGTCGAACAGCTTCTTTTCATCGGCCGAGAGCTTCGGGACGACGGAGGCGAAGCCGCCTGGACAGTTGATGTTCGGGATGATCGCGTGATGGCTGATGCCCTCGAGCGCCTTGTCGCTCCAGACGCCCGACTTGCCGGTGCGGATTTCGGGCTTGGCGAGGCTGTAGGGCCGGTAATCCGGGAGTTGCTTGAGGAGGCCGAGCAGCGGGCCTGCGTCCGGGATCATGTTTTCGGGCAGGTAACGGGATTCGGCGCGCGGATAGGTGATGATCTTGTGGGTCGCGTAGAGTTCCTGCGCCGTATCGAGGGTCCGTTTCGCGGTCCAGCCAAACTTGGCGGCGCGTTTTTGTAGCGTCGGAAGATCCATTGGACGCGGAGGCGATTGTTTCTTGCGTTTGGTCTCGACGACGACGGGGCCGGTGAAGGCGCGCGCGGCGGCGACGATTGCCTCGGCGCGTTTGCGGTCAAGAATGCGGGCGTCTTCGGCCGGGGCGTGCAGGAGCTTGGCCTTGCCTGCGGCGCCCTGAACGACCATCGAGACCTCGAAATAATCCGTCTCCTTGAAGTTGCGGATTTCGAGCTCGCGCTTGCAGACGATGCCGAGGGTCGGCGTCTTGACCCGGCCGATGCCGATGACGGGGTCGCCGAACTGCTTGCGCAGGTTGTTCGTGGCGACACGGGTGAGCGTCAGATTGTAGATCTGGTCGGCCTGGCTGCGCGCGACGGCCGCCTGGTAGAGGTTTTCGTACTTGGAATTGTCCTCGAGCTTGGCGAAGGCGGCCTGGAGGGACGTCGGATCCTGCGCGGTGAACATGGCGCGCTTGATGCGGCCCCTGAAGCCGAAGAAAAGCAACGCTGATTGGCCGATCGCCTGGCCCTCGCGATCGCAGTCGGTCGCAATCACGGCCTCGGTGGCGGTGCGGAGCGCATTCTTGATCGCATCGAGCCGTGGGCCTTTGCCGGAGCTCCGGTCGGGCACGAGCGCGTAGCGGCCGGACGGCGGCATGAGGAGATCGTCATTCCATTTGGCCCATTCGGGCTTGATGGCGTCCGGTTCCTCGAGTGCGAGGAGATGACCCTGGGCGGCTAGGACAACTCCATAGGAGTTGCCGACGGCGGCAATGATGTCGCGCGCCTGCGACGGTTTTTCCGCGATGACGATGGCTGTCATGAATAATCCGTTTGTTGAAACGGATTTTCTTGAAAGTCCGTGGCCATTGCAAGCGGTGTCGTGATAAAATCGCTGCGGTCAGGATCAAAGCACGGAGATCGTCAAAATGGGCAAGGCAGCGCGCAAAGTGGCGTCGGCGGGTCAGTCGTTTCTCGGGGCGACGGTGTCGTTCTACGCGCCGAATGCGAAGGTCGATCAGATGCTGGCGCAGCTCGAGAAGGCCGGGGTCCGCGCGAAGTTCAATGCGAGGACGCGTGGCTGGGAAGCCCAAGCCTCGATGCTCAATTTCAAGGACAAGGCGGTGAATGACGCGATCGCCGAATATGGCGCGTTTTCCGAGAATTTCCGTGCGGCGCGCCAGGAGAAGGCGAGCGGCGCCGCCGATCTGAAGGCGGCCGTCGAGGCGGGGCCGAAGCTCGCGAAGACGAGCTTCACGATCAGTGTCGTCGAGAACGGCAAGGAGCGGCCGATCCGCAGCGGCGATCTCGAGACGGCGCCGCGTCGGTCGGTTCCGATGGCCGAGTCCGACGTTACGACCTATGCGGGGCGCCAGGCATGGGCGAAGGAGCAGGGACGCGAGTTCCTGGCCGCATATGTGCTCTACGGCATGTCGCTTGCCGGCGAGCGCGCGCCGGAGCGCCGTGCGCAGCAGATGGCGCAGCTGAAGGCGGCGCCGACAGAAGACATTCGCGAGGTCGCCAACCGCAATTCGCAGCGCTATGGCGAGCTCGCCGCGAAAGAGGATCGGGTGCGGTTCGAATACGTCGTGGCGCACGACGCTTTCTGGAAAGAGAAGGCCGAAGGCAAGAAGGATCCGGAAGGCCGCGAGGAGGTCTTCCAGGAGTTTGCGCGCCTCGATCACCACGAGAAGCGCGAGCTGGCGACGGTGGGCCGCAAGACGCCGATCGGGCTTTCGGAGGCCGACCGCGGTCTGATGGTGTCGCTGTCGAACGGCTGGCGGGCGATGCAGCAGGAATATTTCGATCGCACGAACGAGCGGTTTGCGCAGGGGATCGTCACGGCGGCGACACGTCGCAATTCGGTGATCGACGCATCGGCCGGCTCGTTGCGCTCCGTCGTTGCAGAGACGAGCTCGATCGAGGGCAAGAAGGCGGCAGAACGTATTCGTGATGCCGTCGACCGCGAGCAGTGAGTGGTTGGACGATCGGGAAGAAATAAGGCCGGGCCCTTTCGGGCTCGGCCTTTTGCTTGATGGCGGCGGGTCGCCTAATGAACCGTGAGATGGTCCCGCCAGAGGCTTTCGACGATCTGTTCGACGGCGCCCTCTGCGGTGACCGGAAGGCTGAAATCGGAGAGGGCGTTGAGAATGTGCTCGCTGCTCACGGTTTCGGCGAGAGGGTTGTCGGCGAACTGCAGGTTATAGGCCGCCTTGACGGCGGCCGCGATGCGGTCTGGATTGAAGAGCGTCATGGAAATCGCTATTTGGTTTCAGGCGGCCGAGGAGATCGGCGCGCCGTCGGCCTGGACGAGGTTGAGTTCGGTGAGGAAGGGCGAAGGACCGTAGCTGCGATCGTAGAGCAGCCAGGCGTCGCCCGCCGCGCGTGTGATCGTGACAAAGGCGATCTTGCGTTCTTCCTCGAAATCGGCGGGCGAGACATTGCGGCCGGTGCGCGGGAACTTGCCTTTGTCCCAGCCCGGGCTGATCACGATTGGCGCCTGCAGTCCCTTCATTCCGTGCATGGTCGAGATCAGAACCGCGTCCGGCAGGTTGTCGGGATCGATCAGATCGTTCTGGGCCATTTCGAGGACGACCTTGAGGTCGGGCTGCTGGCGGGCATGAAGGACGAGCGACTGGTAGAGGCGCCAGAACTTGGTTTTCGGCGCAGACGGCAGGTTGTTGACCTGCTTCTCGATGTTCGTCTTGTCGATGACCATCTGGATGATTTCATCCGGCGCGAGGATTTTGGCCTCGGTGGTGATCGCGTCGACCATCGCGACGAACGCCTTGAGGTCGGGCGTCGCGTCGGGATAGCGCTGAACGTTGCGGATGGCGGTCGTCAGCATGGGCAGGTTCTGCATGCGTGCCTGCAGGTAGAGCGAGTTGACGACGTCGGTGCCCAGCATCCGGTCGGCGATGGTGATGAAGGCCGCGTCATCCCATGAATTGACGATCATGCGGATCCAGGCGACGAGGCGCTGGATGTATTCCGACGAATTGGCGTCGGGCATGAAAATGTGGACGGGGATGCTGGCGGCCGCGAGGTCGGCGGCGATCCGGTTGCACTCCTCGTTGGTGCGACCGAGGATCGCGACGGAATTCCAGGGCAGCTCGATGTCGCGAGAATAGATGATCTGCTCCATGGCGCGGCGCATGCCGATGGCGGCGTCGTAACCGACCGCGTGGAGCGCGCCGATCTTGTTGTTGACCGAGCGCAGGATCTTCTTGTGGCGGTTCTGGTTGTGCTCGATCATCCCAGCGGCGCGGTTGAGGACGTCCGCCGGGCAACGATAGTTTTCCTTGAGCGTGACGATCTCGGCGTTCGGCCAGGCGGTGCCGAAGGTGAGGATCGCTTCGACGCGTGCGCCACGGAACGCATAAATCGACTGATCGTCGTCACCGACGCAGGTGAGCTGGCAGTTGGGGCCGACCATGAGTCGGATCCATTCCTGCTGCGCGCGATCGGTGTCCTGATATTCGTCGACCGTGATCAGGCGGAATTGGTCGCGGTACTTGGCGAGGACGTCGGGCTGCGTGCGCAGCATGTGGATGGTCTCGCAGATGAGGTCGCCATAGTCGTAGCAGTTCATGGCGGCGAGATCGCGCATGTAGGCGCGGATCAGCGCGAGATCGGAGGCCATCGGGCGAATGGCCGCGCGCGGCCAGTTGGCCGGGTCGTCGCTGATGAGCGCGCCGGAACCCTTGATCTGATCGATCGTGCGCAGGATCTGGCTGACGCGGCGGTCGTCGGGCGCGACGCGCTCGAGGCGCGCGATGACGCTCGACATCACGCGGCGGGCCTCTTCGGTCTGGATGACGGTGAATGTGTCGCGCAGCGCGTGATAGGAGGGGTTCTCGCGCAGAATACGCGAGCAGATGGCGTGGAAGGTGCCGATCCAGAGCTTCGAGGGGTCGAGATCGGGACGCGCAAGCGCGGTCGAGATGCGCTGGCGCAGTTCGTTGGCGGCCTTGCGCGTGAAGGTGACGGAGAGCAACGCGTCGGGCTTGTAGCCAAGCGTGTCGCAGGCATAGACGGCCTTCGCCGTCAGGACGTGCGTTTTGCCGGTCCCGGCGGTCGAGAGGACCAGGACGGGACGGTCCATTGTCGTGACAGCTGTGAGTTGTTCGGGATTGAGGCTGTCGAGCATGGGGCAAGCCTTTAGGGGTTGGCGACAGGAAGAAAAGCAAACTGGGTGGAAGGCTGAAAATGGAATGCGGCCGGAAGGCCGCATTTATGGGGTCATGCATCTTCGAATTCGACCGCGGGCTCCTCGGTGACGATCTCGTAGGCCTGCTGGGGCGTTGGGTCGTGAACCGCGTCAGCGGCAGTGGCTTGGGCTCGTCGAGCCTCGGTTTGGGAAATATTGAATTTGATTTCGTCGACTCGGCCCATGCGCTGGTGATCCGGGATGGTCTGACGCGCGACAGGGCCCTTGCCGCGCGAGCGCACGAGCGGTGCGATGAGCGGATCGTTGAAGAAGAATGGCGCAAGCAGCTTCATCGGGCGGTTGAGGAAGCCCTGCACGAGCACGATGACCTGACCGGGCGGCAGCGCGGCGATGTCTTCGTGGCGGAGCATCTTCACTGCTTCGAGGTTTTCGGAGGAGCTCCACGCGAGCGGATTGGCGGCCTTCGAGAAGCCTTCTTGCGTCGATTTGGAATGACGCATGATGGTCGTTTCGCCGACCATTTCGATGATTTGCTTCGTGGTGTCTGCATTGTTCTGCTGCAGAATGATCTTCACAGCCGTCGTGCTGTTGATCACGCTGACGTCGGCCTTCGAGTAGATGAGTTCGAGCTGCCCGTAGTCCTGCGCGTAAAAGGCGTAGGAGGTCTGCTTCGACCGGCCGAGGTCGGGGCCTCTGAGAACCGATTCCGACTTTGGGAGCTTGGCGAACTCGTCGAGGACGAAGAGAACAGGGAAGGGACCGAGAATGCGGTCGGTCTTCTCGTTGTGTTCGTAAGGGCCGAACGAAATCAGAGAGTTCGAGAGGACTTCGTAGAGCAGCGCTGTGATGGTGGCGAATGCCGCCGCCTCGGCCTGGTTGACGCAGACGTAGAGCGTCAGCGGCAACCAGCTGTTGGGCTCGTAGAAAAGGCGCTCGAATTCTTCGGACGCCCATTTGAAATGCTCGAGGCCCTTGTCGTCGACGTAGCGCGTGCGTCCGGGATTGAGATAGTTCTGGTCGTTCGGGGGCAGGCGCGTGCGCGCGAGGATTTCCTGCTTGAGGACGCCACGCATGTCGTCGGGGGTGAAATCGGTTGCCGACGTGCGCTGCTTGACGGCCTCGTTCTTGAAGGGCAGGAGCGCTTGGTCCATCGTGCCGAGCACGCCGGACCGTTCCTTGTCCGCCATGTTGACGAGGGACGAAAGTTCGAGGAAGGCGCGCGGCGAGGCGAGCCTCTTGTTGTCTTCGCCGGGCTTGATGATTTCGCAGAGCTTGCGAATCCAGTCGCCGAGCCGGTCGGTCGAGGGCGGTGGTCCGCCGTAGGACTCCTGCTCTTGCTCGACGGGTTTAGTGTTTTCGAGCTGGGCGTAGGCGATCCAGTCCGACAGCATCGGCAGCGACGGCTCTTTGCCGCGCCAGTCTTCGGGCAGTTCTTCCTGGAACTTCGTGTTGTCGGCGTTGTCGCCGAAGACGGTGATGAGGTAGTGGCAGAAGCCCGTAAAGGCGGCGCGGCCCTTATTGACGAAGTACGTGTCGCCGCCGCCCTTCGGGTCGGGGATCATCACCTTGGCGATCGAGTCGATGTAGGTGTCGCGATTGGGGCCCCGCGGAGGGACGAGGAGCGGCGACAGGAAGTTGAAGCGTGGATAAAATACAGAGCGCTCCGGATTTTGCTCATCGATAGTATCGACTTTTGACCAGTCAAGCATATATACAGATGAAACGGTCTCGCGGTGCGCGCCCGTGGCTGCTCTGATTTCAGGCTTGGGATCGTTGACTATAAGTGAGACGCGATCAGCAGTAATAATTGTCGGAATAACAAAAGCAGCGGTATTATGTGTTACCGTAAAATCATCGAGCAAGTACTGATGATCGCCGTCTATTATGATGCCGAAATATGGGCCGTCGCCGATCGGCTCGATTTCGAAGCCGACGTTGGTGACGTCTTTATTGATCCGTCGCGACTCTGCGTGACGGCGGAAGAGTTTGACAGGTATGCGGTCGACGTCGCCGCTGATGAAAAGGCGCCAGTAGACCGTGTTCTTGATGATACGAGGGGTTGGGTAGGCGGCAAGGCCAAGGGACCGCGCGACGAACGCGATGTCATTGGCGAGCGTTTCGGAGGCCGTGCAGAAGTCGTATCCGCGACCTGCGGGGTCGTATGAGCCATCGGTGTCGATCAGGCCAGCCAAGAGGGCTAGGCGGTCATCGGCGCTGGCGGTCTTGTAATCATGCGGGATGAACTTTTGGCAGCAGGGCACGTCGAGGCCGTAATCGCGTAGCTCGGCTAGCAGACTGTTGGCGCGCCAACGCTCTCCGGGGGTCGCGTTGCCTGCGGTGACGAAATACGAGCCGGAGCGATTGCCTTCTTGATGTTCTTCGCGGATCTGGAGGCCGCGCGCCTCGGCCTCGGCGTAGATTTCGGCGACAAGTTCGTTGTCCGCGGTATGCAGACCGGCTTTTTTGTTAGTCGTTCCGTCGCCGAGCAGTAGGCCAAGGCGATAAGGATCGATCTTGAGGCAAGCGTTCGACTGGAAGTCGACGGCAGCGCGCCATTGCTTGTAGAGCGACTTCTGGGTTGGCGACCACGCGAGGTAGTCCTCGACGGAGGTGAATTTGATGTGACCGCGAAGTGGATTGCGAGCGCGTCGGCGCGGCTCTTTGGAATTGCGCAGCGAAAGGATGTGATAGCCGTTGCAAATCCAGGAGCGGCCCTTGTTGGGCGTTACGCGATAGAGGGGGCCGTAGCCAGTGCTGGTCGAGAGGATGCGGCGCGGCTTGCTGTCGGGGCCCATCAGAAGGTCGCCGACAACGAGAGCGCCGGTGCGCTTGGTCGTGCCGTCGAACATCAGGACGGGTTCGTCCGGATGGAGGCATTTTCCTGTGCCTGGTGGCGCGAGACACAAAGAAGAAAGCGTCTCGATCATCTGTACCATCTGGCCTTTACGCTCGCGACCCTGCCAGCGGCCAAGTGTCATCAAGCGTCCGCCAGCAATTCCGACTTGCTTTCTGGCCTCCATTTGCTTGAGCGCGTCGTCATCGCACCAGTCGGCATAGCCGGCCTTCAGGATGATCTTCTTGTGCTTGTTGAAGAACTGCGGCGTAAAACCGAGAAATGAGCCGAAAAGCAACCAACCCATCAGCTTGGTTATCGGCGTGACGTCGAAATTTCCATTCGCGAAGCCGGCGAAATAGCCGGACGCGATGAACATGTCGTGGAAATTGAGCGTGACGACGTCCGTGTTGTAGCGGACGAGCAGAGCCCAGGCGCTCGACAGCGAGAAGCGGTGCGTGACGATGCGATGGAAGAGCGCTTCGTTGAGCGGGGCGTACAGCGGAAAAAGAATGGCGAGGAGGAGCGCGAGCGACAGCGACAGGTACAGGATCCGGTAGTGCCGGTCCCGTTCCTCCGTCATATGGCTGGGCAGCGTCTCTCGCGAGAAGGCATTGAACGTCATGGGCGCCCTGCGTTTTTCCGTCAGAGGATTTCAGAGATGTAGCGGCCGCGGTCGTCCCGCTTGACCTGGATGACGCGAAGTTTCGCGAGCATCTGGGCGCGCAGCGCCTCGGGATCGACGTGCGAATTGATGCCGGCGTGGGCGTTGGCCATCTCGATGAGGCGGATGAAGGTGCCGATGGCCTCGTCGCCGCTTTCGGCGTGCACGGTGGTCATGAACGAGCCGTGGCCGCTGTTCATGAGATCCCAGACGATCGCGGCGTTTTGCGTGGAAAGCTCGCCGGCGAGCACGACGTCGGGCGTCATGCGCGTGATCATCTGGCGGACACCGGGGTAATCGAGCGCGTTACCTTGGTCCGTGCGGCTGAGAACGATGTGCACGCGGTTCGGGGCAGGAACGATCAGCTCGCGTGTGTCTTCCACTGTGACGAAGCGCTTGTGATGGCTGATCGATTTGATCAGACGATTGATGAGCGTCGTCTTGCCGCTGCCGGTCGATCCGGAAACGAGGATGTGGTCGCCGCGCGTCAGCGAATTGGCGACGCGCGCATAGGCGTCGTTCGGATCGGTTTCCTTCGTGAAAAGGCTCTGTAGCGGCGAGCGTAGCGCGACGCCGCGCTTGACGTCGTAGTCGGAGAGTTCGACCCGCTGTTCGCCCGTGAACTGGCGGATGTTCATGCAGACGGTGCCGGAAAACGCCGTTTCGTTCGGTGCGCCGTACTGGACGTTGGGGCCGATGGCGGCGACGAAACGATGACCGCCAGGCAGGGTTCCGTAGACGGCAGGCATGCCGTTGGGGCCGAAATTCGGAATGTTCTGGATGTTGGCGACCTGGTGAGCGATGCGCGCCAGATAGGGGTAATCGAGGCTGGTATCGGCCTGCTGGATCCAGAACTCGCCGGGCGTGCGCGCCTTGCGCATGCGTTTCCAGACTTCGCCCGGACGATTGATGGCGATTTCTTCGACGTCCGGGTTGAGGAACCATTTCTCGAGCGGCTTCAGCTGCCAGCGCAGGGCGGCGACCTTGGGGTTCTGGTCAGCTTCGCGTTCGCGATCGGCGTCCGTCAGCTCGATGTAGTCGAACTGCGGTCCGTGATGCGTTTCGAGCAGAATCGGGACGAACGTGTTTTCGCCGGCCATGGTGTCGGATCGTTTTTCCGTCGCGGGAAGTCGCGGAACACGATGAGGATGGCGCGATTTGAGATCGGAAAAAAGAGAGAATCGGACAAAAAAGAAGGCGGCGCGTGCGCCGCCTTGGATTGTTCCGTCAATGGGCGACGGATTAACGCAGCCAGCCGCCGCCAGTTGCGGGCGTTGGATAGCCCTGCGGGTAGGAGAGCTGGTTCGGGTAGGCGTTTGCGCCCAGAGGCGATTGGGTCTGCGGAGCGACCGGGTTGGGGTTCGCCTTGATGTACTGCTCGTAGGCGGTGGGCGCCGTGGCGAAGCCAGCCTGGCCGCCGGCGGCGGTTGCTGTGCCGTCGAGGGTGACAGCCGGGAGGCTGTTGATCGGCGGCAGCGAGGCCGCGGGACCCTGCTGGCCGAGCGTCGAGAGGCGGTCGGCGGTGCCGACAGCGGCTGGCTGCGGGATGGCGGACTGACCGGCCTGCGGCTGGGCCGCGGCCGCCGATGCGTTCGGCAGTCCGATGCCGGTCGCCTTCTGGGCGGAGAGGGCGCGCTGTTGGGCAGCGACATAGTCCTGCGAACCGACGACCTTCTGGGCGTAGGCCGCGCGCATGTCGGAGTTCGGGACGACGGGCCGCAGCCACAGATCGGTGGTCGGGAAGATCGTGACGCGCGTGCCGACCGGGATGGTGCGGATCGGCTGGATCGAGAGGCGCTCCTTGGCGAACTGCTGGAAGATCGACTTGAAGTCGCCGTTGAACTGCTGGGCGGCGACGAAGGCGGGCTTCGTTTCGGTCGTGGTCGAGAAGCCGGTGACGGTCGTGTTCTGCGAGGCGTTGATCGCGATGTCGAGGCCCGCGACCATCGCGGAGGCCGCCAACGTCACGCCGAAGCGCTCGAACCAGCGGTCGTCGTTGAAGCCGATCACGCCCGAACGGCCCATGGCGTCGCCGGAGGTGGCGCTGAGCTGCCAGGCCGAGCCATCGGGACGCATGAGGCGTTCCCACGAAATGCCCATTTTTTCTTCGGCGGGATTGCCGACGGAGGCGGCGGTGCCGATGAGCGTCGAGCCGCGCTCGATGACGACGGTGTTGCCGTCGCCGCCGTAGATGTCGCGTTCGACGGTTGCGACCGCGCGCGAGGGATGACGCGAGTCGATCGGCAGCTTGATGACGGCCGGGATCGGCTTGTCCATGGTGACGACGCGACGCATGTCGACGGGATAGGTCGACATGTTCTGCCCGTAGCCGATGGTGCGCCAGTTCTCCATGCGCGGATCTTGCGGGTTCATGTAGGTGGCGCCGCCCGGATCGAACTGGAGGTCGAGCAGGCCGGGCCGGCGGCGGCGCGAAAGATAGGCGAGATCGTCCATCGAGTAGGGCGAGCTCGCATCGGCGCCGATCGAGGGCGCGACGGGCTGCTTGGGCGGTTCCTCGGCGTTGGCGTCGAGCGGGATCTGCAGGTTGAGGCTGCGCGGCGATCCGTCGGTGCGCAGGAGAATGGCCTCGATCTGGATAGCGGAGCGGACGGAGCCCGCGCGCGAGGGATCGAAGATCACGGCGATCGGACAGGCGCCGTCGGCGTCCATGTCGATGTTGAGGCACTGGCTGGTGTCGATCTTGAAGCCGCTCTGCTGCGCATAGGGCAGGAAGACCTTGGTGATTTTCGCCTTGGCGTCTTTGGCGCGGATCGACACGGAGCGGGTCGAATTTTCCTTGCCGATGACGACCGTTCCCATCGAGAGTTCGGGCGGCGTGATCATGAGATCGCCGAGGGGCGCGGGCGCGGCGGGCTTTGGCGGCGCCTGCGTAGCGTAGATGTCGTCGCTCTTGGCGATCTTCGGCACGGGCAGCTGCGTGTGCTGCTGCGGGTTCATGTAGCTCCACATGATCCAGCCGGCGCCGGCGAGGACGACGGTCGTCCCGACCGCAATCGTGCGACGCGCATTCCGGCGCTTCTGGAGCTCGGTGAGCGGAAGTTTAGGCGGATTGGCCATGATGGTCCCCGACAGGCGATGTGAATGGCTGGAGGCGCATCAGCGCCCGGTCTTGATCTTGCAGGGAGGAATGTCCGGCATGCTCTTGGTGCGCGCCGGGCAGAGGGCGTCGGCCTCGGGCTTGGTGAGGTTCTTGACGAGGATCATCGCCTTCGCATCGCCCGACGGCGCCTGCTGGAGCTGGTCGCCGTTTTCCGATAGCCAGGCGGGCTGCGTCTTGTTGGCGACTTCCGGATGACGGTCGGAGAAGGCGGTCCACAGGAGCGTCTCGGTTTCCGCGGTCATCGGCGCATAGAGCACGCGGTACTTGCCGGGCGGGCTCGTCTTGGCCGGCGGCGCGGGCGTGGGCTCGGCCGCCGCGAGAGGACCCGCGGGTTCGGCTGCCTTCGCGCCCTTTTTCGTGGCCTTGGGAGTGGGCAAGGGAAGCGGAGCGGCCGGCGCGGCGACGTGGACGATTTCCGCGCGGTCCTTGAGTTCGGCAGGACGCGGGTCGTCGTTGATGCGCGGCGGAATGGAGTAGCGCGGATCGCGGTTCGGCGCGATGGTCTTGAGGCAGACCATCAGCTGGCCATTGCGCAGGACGATGTCGCCGAGGCCCTCGACGATCATCATCGAACGGTCACGGCCGGTGACGCGCGTTCCGATCGGGCTTTCGACGCCCTGAACGACGAGCGAGGCGACCGGCCACGTGGTCATGGATGACGCGCGCGGGCCGAAATCGAGATAGGTGAAATGGTCGTCGTGCCAGGCGCGCGTCGGCGCGATCGCCTGATCGTCGGCGCCGCGCACCTTGATCTCGATGTTATTGGCCATGTTCAGGCCGTTCGGCGGCGTCGTGCGCGCGAATTCGCGCGAGCCGGCCTTGAAGGCGGCGCTGGCGAGCGTCGACGACGGCGTCGTGAGAGTCTTGTATCCGTCGTAGGACGGCGACTCGGGCGCGTCCGAGGCCATCGTTTCGCCGGTCGCGGACGCCATGCCGCCGACCGAGATCTGAACTGTCGTGTCCGGGAGCTTGGGATCGTTGAAGGGGCGCGAGCGGATGTAGAAATTGTAGACGTTGCCGCTCTTGCCGTAGATCACGATGTTGCCGTCGACACCGGCATAGAGCGAACGGAGCGCGATCGAATGGCGATTGGGCGCGACGAGCGTCTCGAAGCTGCCGGGATCGGAAACGATGTTGGAGACGATCTCTTCCTGCTCGGGAAATTTGATCGTGGTCAGCAGGCCTTCGCGGACGTTGATCTGCTGGATTTCGTCGGGACGCCACTGGAGACGCACGAAGCCGGGGCGGATCTGACGCGCGCTTTTGTTGGCGTCCGGCCGCTCCCAAGCCTTCTGCTCGAGATTGAGTGGATGGGCGACGGCCGGATTGATGGCGCGGCCGCTGGTCGGCGCGGGAGACGCGCCGGGAGGCACGGCCGACGGTGTCAGCGGATCGCGCACCTGCGCCTGGGCCTGTGGACCGGAGGTCGGGAATGGATTGGCGGTCTGCGCGTGGGCTGCGCCGGCGAGCGCCATGGCCAAGGCGACGAGAGAGACTTTTGCTGCATTCGTCATTGGGTTCACTTCTTGATGGTGACGGAATACGTGACGACGGTAAAACCGATCGGATTGATGTAGCGGTCTTCGCCGCGGACCGTCTGCGGTGCGTTGACGTACCGGAGGTCGGCGACGAAGGTCCGGTGATCTTCGCCGGAGTCGGTGAGTCCTTGGCCGAGACGCCGGTCGGTCGCTTCGAACTCGACGCGGTAGAAACCGGGCGAAGGCTGCGTGATCGAGATGATGCGCGTCGATCTGGTGAATTTCTTCTGCGTCAGATCGTTGTAGATCGGCTTTGTTTCTTCGAGGAAGGCCGAATAGACCTGCGGCGCGGACATGGTGTGCACGACGCCCTGCCAGCGATGATAGGTCTCGTAGGGATCGGCCGAAATCGTGTGGCGCGCCATCACGTAGGTCTTGGCGCTGGCCTCGTTGAGGATCGACAGATTGGTGAGGTTCGCCTTGGGGGCGTCGATCGTGACGACCTGTTCGGCCTTGTCCGAGAAGGTGACGAAGTACGGAACGACCCGATAGAGCGGAAACATCTGCAGGATGGCGATCGCCTGGACGGCATTGATCGCCAGACTGACGCCGAGCGCGGTGATCGCGAGGCGCGAGATTGCAGATGCATGGCGCGTCGCGGCCTGCGGCGTGTCGTGATGCGTCAGGTACGCGCCGAGTTCGTCGTGCGGCAGGGTGCGGTCGTCGGCATCGTAGTCGACCGTGGAGCCAACCGGCTCTATGCCGGCGCTCTTGCGCCGGACGACTGCTGTGGAGAGGCGCTCGACAAGGCTCATGGGCGAGCGATCACCCGATCTTGAAGTTGGACGCGGCGGCGCCGTTGGGCAGCGTCGTGCAGGCGCACGGCGACTGCTTCAGCGTGTTGGGGCCGGAGCCGATGCCGACGGGGTTTTCCTGATAGCGCGATCCGGCGCATCCGGCGAGCAGGATGCAGACGGCGAGCGCCGCGGCGACTTTCAGCATTTTGAAAACTCCGTGACGGAGGAATTTGAGAGACGCGACGGATGGTAGCGACGGCTAGTTGGGCTGTCCACCACGCCACGGCGGGAAAAATATCGATTATTCCGTGGTGTGTCGTTAGGGCGAATTCGCCAGATAGGCGCTGCCGGTGCCGACGGGCTCGACGGAGGGATCGTAAGGAAGATAGCGGGTGAAGCCCGGGTCCTGCAGGAGATTGGCAAGCGCAGCCTTGATTTCGGCGGCCTTGGCCTGCTGGTCGGCCGTCGAGGCGTCCAAGGCGAATTCGGCGAGTGCGGCGTTGATGTTGACGACGAGAGCGGCGATTGCCGCTTCGACCTGGGATTTGTCCGTCATGTCGACGCCGAGGGTCTTGGTGAGGGTTTCGGCTTCGGCGGCGATCGTGTTCTTGAGGTCGGCGGCGTTGAGCGTAAGCGTTTTGTACCAGTTGGATTGCTGGGCGGTGTCGAGAGCGGCGTAGATCGCGTCGCGCAGGGTGGAGAGCTGCTCCTGGGAAAGGCAGCCGTCGCCGCGGCAATTGGCGGCGCCGTACATGTCGGGATTGGATGAGATCGCCTGGACGGCGGCGAGGGCGGTGGCGCTTTCCTGCGCGGTACGCGCGCCGCTGTCCGGCCATTCGGCGGTGATGACGCGCATTGCCTGCATGAGCAGGGCGTCGGTCGCTGCGGGTGAGTTGCTGTAGACGGCACCGAGGAGGTCGGTGACGCGCTGACGGGCCGCCGCGGTGCTTGCGTCGACGGCCGCTTGTTCATTTTGAATGCCGGAAGCATCGATGCTGGCGCGGGCCATCTCGTTGACGGCAGCAAATCCGTTGTGGATGTCGATGGCCGTGGTCAGGGCAGCGTTGGCGGCGCCGAGGTCGGTCGCAGCCTTGTTGGAAAGGGTCGGCGTGTCGGGCGACATTTTCGGCGCATATGGCGTCGAGCCGCCGGAATAGGCGGATGGCGAGGCGCTCTCCGGTCCGAGCGCGAGAGCGCTCGAGGAACCGAACAGTTCGAGCATCGAGCCATGCATCGTGTTCTGGTTGCGGAGGATTTGCAGGAAGGCGAGGCGCAGGCGATTGGCGATCGCCAGCTCGTCGCGGGCCGTCTGCGTCTTCTTGGCGTCGGCCGCGATCTTGTTGATCTCGTCCATGCCGCCTTCCATGGAACTGCGGGCATGAAGACCTGTGGCGACCGCGTTCGTCTTGGCATCGATCACGGTCGACATGCGCGCGGCGGAATTCGTGTTCGATGGATTGAAGAAGAGATTGGCGATGGCGTTCTTCGAGCCGCCGATGGTCGAGAAGTCGGCGCCGGCGAGCGCGGCGCCGGCGGTCGGGATGGTGAGGCCCTTGAAGGCGCTGACATCGCTCGAGCCGCGCAGCATCGAGAGAAGCGCCATCGGATTGGAGCCGATGGCTTTGAGCATCGACTGCCATTGCTGAAGCTGCTTGGCGACGGAGGTGAGTTTCGAGATTTCGTTCTGGAGCTTGGTAAGCTCTGTCGGCAGCTTCTGGGGATCCAGGACAGGACAGGGCTTCGGGCAGCAGATGATGAGATAGCCCTGCGGCGTCATGCACGGCGGGAAAGCGGCGGCCGGCGCCGGGCGCAGCGCGAGCCCGTCCGGCGTCAGAGAGGAGAGCCACGCTGTCGTTGCGATGATCGCGGCGAGGCCGGATGCGCGGCGCGTGGCCATGGAAGCTCCGTCAATTGGTGGTCTGCGCTTGGACAGAATCGTTCTGGATCGAGGCGGCGCCCTGGAGGTGCAGGAGACTGCCGAGCTGCGCGTTGGTCTGCTGAAGCTGCTCGAGCACCTTGAGCATGATCGCGTTGTTGGCGGCGATGTCGCCGCGCAGGTCTTGGGCGGCCTTGGCCGACGCGGCGAGCGAATTGAGGTCGGTCTGGCCCTGGCCGACGAGGGTCGAGCGCGCCTGCAAGCCGGCGGCCATGGCGTTGGCCGCGGCTTCCCGCGTGGCGGCTGCGCGCGCGGCGGTCAGTCCTTCGGCCTGCGATTGTGTGACCGAACTGCCGGCGGGCGCATAGAGCGCCGACATCAGCGTAGATTTCGTCGAGCCGATGCCATTGCCGGAATTGGAATAGGCGTTCTGAAGGCTGGACAGCGCGCTGGTGAACGACGAATTGCCCTGAAGCGCGGAGGCAAAGCCGGTCGTCTTGAGCTGCGGCGCGATGCCGTTCAGGACGTTCTTGAACTGGCCGAGATTGATGCCGGTCAGGCTCTGAAGAATGCCGAGAATGGAGCCCGGCCCGAACTGGCCGACAGCTTGCTGCATCTTCTGGACGGTGCCGAAGATCTGCTGGAGCTGACCGAGCTGGCTTTTTACCGTCGACAGGGTGTCCGTCATCTTGAGCAGGACGGAATTGTCGAGGACGGCGACCTGGGCGTTCGCCGGCGCAGTTGTGGCGATCGTCGTCGTGGTGATTGCGATCGCCACGAGCTTGCGGAGACGGCGTTTGGTCATGGGCGCTCTCAGGAAAAGGGGCGGGCGGCTCGTTGACCGAGCCGCCACAGATCAGGCCTGCTGACGGGCGCGATCGTCGAGATGGGGACGGGCGGCTTCGCGCGCGTCGGCCATGTCTTCGGCTTCGCGTTCCATTTCCGACATGACCTGGTCGACGATGTGAGCATTGGCCGGGTCATTCGGATCGAATTCGGGGAAGTTGTCGTCGTCCAGCAGCGCATGCGGGTTGATCGACCGGACCGGTTTGGGAGACATGTGGTTCATGTGGCGCCTTTACGAAAATGCGGGCGGGGGAACCGGCCGCTGGTGTTACTTGACGGATGATCAAAGAACCGAGGCGGCTTCCGAGTGCCGAAGGGGCGATGAGACCGTCAGCGTCCGTGTGTTGGAATATTCCGTCGCAACATTCGGGGCGCCACGGTGGATATTGGAGAGGACGGAGTTTGCTGTCGAGGGTTTTTTGCGGCAATGGCGCGGATTAAGGAGGGAACGCGAGGTCAGGCGAGAATTCGGCGGGCGAACTCGCCGTCGAGATACGGCATGACGAAGTTGCGGTCGCCATATTTGGCGCAGGCTTCATGCAGTTCGCGAACAGCGACCGTGCCGGAATTGAAGATTTTCATGAACTTGCCGAGTGCGCGGAAGTCGATGTTGAGGATCGCGGACTGGCCGGTCGCGTATTTCTTGACGAGTACGGCGTAGGGATATTCGCGATAGTCCTTGCCGATGACGAAGTCTATTTCGGACTCTGTCAGGCCGAAGTCCTGATAATCCGACGCCTGTGAGTTGCGGTTACGGAAGAACAGGACCGTCTGGCATTGCTGACGGATCATGTCGCCGATGCCGGTGGCGTTGACGGCGCCGGGTGTCTGGAATGCGACGAGCGCCGCCTGGCGCGCCTTTCTGCCTTCGCGGAGCAGAACCTGCACGAAGGTCTCGCGGAAGCGGGGCGAAGCCTCGAGCATCGGCGCCGTCTCGTCGATGAAGATCAGCGACGGGTCGCCGGTTTCCAACGAGATATTGCGGATCTTGTGGACGAAGTAGTCGATGATCGGCGGCGCGAGCGTTGGGTCCGACAGCACCGTGGTCATGTCGAAGCCGATGAGGCGCTTCGTCTTGAGATCGAGGCTGTCTGTTTCGCCGTTGAAGTAATTGCCGAACTGGGTGAGATCGGCCCACGGCGCGACATTCGTGCGCATGCGCCCGCCGGCCTCGAAAACGAGATCGGAGAGATCGGCCAGAGTGCGGTGGCGGTCGGGCAGGTTGGGGTCGAAGATCGTCTGGATGGCGCGTGCGATTTCGCCGTCGTCCTTGGCGTCCTGGGCATCGCCGATGAGCGAGAGCCAGCGGCGCAGGAAGGTGCGGTTCGCCGGCGTGTCGCTCATTTTGAGCGGGTTCATCTGGATTCGGCGCGAGGCGTCGTCGAACGTCAGGTAGTCGCCGCCGGCGCAGCGCACGAAGGACTCGCAGCCCGAAAGACGGTCGAACAGGTAGACGCGCAGGTTCGGGATCGACAGCGCCATGGCGGCGGCGAAGGTCACAAGGACCGTCTTGCCGCTGCCGGTGGGACCGATTGCGAGGCAGTGTGCGACGGTCTCTTTGTCGGAGCCGGTTTCGGCCGAATATTGCGAGGGTTCGGAGTGAAACTGGAATGCGTAGGGCTGGCCGTCGACCGTCGGGAAGAAGCAGACTGGCCGCTGCGCCCAGTTCGAGGTCATGATGCCTTCGTTGGGGCGCTGCAGGTAGAGATTGCTGGCGACGTTCGAAGAAAGGTAGCGGAACAGGCGCGGCCACTGCTTGTCGGCCGGAAATTGCGAGAACCAAGTCGCCTGGGCATGGACGCCTTCGCGCACGGTCGTCGCGCCGGTGACGGCGAGCGCGGCGTGGATCGAGGCCTCGGCGTCGAGGCATTCCTGCGGCGTGCGGCCGTAGACGATGATCCAGGCGGCATAGTCGTGCAGGGTGGCGCGATTAGCCGAGTCCTGACCTTCGATCATGGTGAGGACGTCGTCGATTTCGTAGGTCGCGTTCGTCGATAGACGCATGAACGGCGCGTTGGCGCGCTCGATCTTGAGGGTGAGCAGGTCGCGATTGGGATCGTGCGGGCGTATGGCCTGGTAGACCGTCATTTCGACGGGGAGGCCGAGGACGGTGCGCATGACCTGTTCGGAGGTCTTGTCGCCGCAGTCGCGAATGCCGACGATGACGGCGAACTTGTTCTCACGGCCGTTCGAGAAACGGATCATGCCGCGCTTCTCGTTGCGGACGAACGAGACCCGATCGGCGGTCAGGAGCTGGGAAACGCGGT
>Ga0116151_10001018_pt1 | contig 26070 bp, 19 predicted proteins | sample AD_UKC117_MetaG_FD_89893 | JGI IMG/M metagenome (GOLD analysis project Ga0116151, IMG submission 89893) | Active sludge microbial communities of municipal wastewater-treating anaerobic digesters from Hong Kong - AD_UKC117_MetaG | ecosystem: Engineered > Bioreactor > Anaerobic > Digestate... | reverse complement strand
GCCGTGCCCTCTGGCCCACCCTGGACCTGCCCGAAAACCAATCCGTCGAAGAAGCTTTGTTGGCCCAGGCCTCCGCCGGACTGGCCGAAAAACAGCTAACAGGTAACAGTGAACAGGCAACGAATAACGCCCAGTCTCCAATCCCCAGTCTCCAATCTCCCTCCGCCTACACCACCCGCCTGGCCCACGAACTAACCGCCATCAACCGCCACGGTTTTGCGCCTCTCTTTCTGGTGGTGGCCGACATTGTGGGTTTTGCCCGGGAAACGGCCGTGCCCGTCAGCACGCGCGGCAGCGTCGCCAACTCCCTGGTCGCCTACGCCTTAGGCATCACAACCGTCGATCCCGTGGCCAACGGCCTGTTGTTTGAACGCTTCCTCAATCCCGCCCGCACCAGCTTGCCCGACATAGACCTGGATTTTTGCAGCCGCCGCCGCGACGAAGTGCTGCACTACGTGCGCCGCACCTATGGGGAAGATCGCGTGGCCCTGGTGGCCACCATCAGCACCCTGCAGCCCAAATCGGCCGTGCGCGAAACAGCCAAAGCCTTCGGCTTCGAAGAAAGCGGCATCAAACAGCTAACCGCCCTGGTCCCGCGCGGCTGGCACCCGGACCCGCGCCGCCGTGAGCCATTCGACCTGGAAACAGCCGTGGCCCAGCTCCCCGACGACAAAAGCCGCGAAGTCTTCCGCCTGGCTTTCCGCCTCGTCGGGCAGCCCCACCACCTTTCTATTCATCCCGGCGGCGTCATCATCACCCCCGGCCCGCTCACCGATACGCTCCCGGTGCAGGCCGCGCCCAAGGGATTCCTCACCACGCAGTACGACCATCACGACGTCGAAGCCATCGGCCTGCCCAAGCTGGACTTGCTGGGCATCCGTGCCCTCACCGTCCTGGCCGATACCGCCGAAATGATTCGCTCAACCCACGACGCCAACTTTCGCCTGGAAGCCATCCCCCTGGACGACCCGGCCACCGGCGAGATGCTGGCCCGGGGGGCAACGATTGGCGTGTTTCAATGCGAATCGACCGGCGCGCAGCGCACGCTGCGCCAGCTTCGGGCGCGTTCCGTGCGGGATTTGGCCGTCGCCAACGCCTTCTTCAAACCCGGCCCGGCGACCGGCGGCATGGCGCAGGCCTTCGTGCGCCGCTACCGGGGCGAGGAAGAAGTCAGCTATTTGCACCCGGCGCTGGAACCGATTTTGGGACCGACGCAGGGCGTGCTGCTGTTTCAGGAGCAGGTCTTGCGCGTGGCGACAGAGATTGCCGGGCTAACCTGGGCGCAGGCCGACCGGCTGCGTCAGGGCATGAGCAAGTTTCAATCCCGCGAAATGGCCGCGCTGCGCCTGGCGTTTGTGCGCGGCTGTCAGCGTGAGTTGCCCGAAGGACCGGCATTTTCGCCCGAACAGGCCAATACGCTGTGGGAACAAGTGGCGGCTTTTGCCGGCTACGGCTTTAACCAGGGGCACGCCACGGCCTACGCCGACGTCAGCTACCGGTCGGCCTACCTGAAGGCCCATTACCCGGCAGAGTTCCTCTGCGCCCGCCTGGCCGACCACGGCGGCTTTCATCATCCGGCCGTTTATATGGCTGAAGCGCGGCGCTTGGGCATCCCGGTGCGCCCGCCGCATGTGAATTTTAGCGGACGGAAGTTTACGCTGTCGGTAGAGACTGGAGACTGGAGATTGGAGACTAGACAATCGCCAGTCTCCAATCTCCAGTCTCCCCTCCTTTGGCTGGGCCTGGGACAGGTGCGGGAACTGCGGCGGGAGTCGGTGAAGGCGATTGTGCGGGCACGGCCGTTCACTTCTCTGCCCGACCTGTTGGAGCGGGTAACGCTGCAAGGGAAAGAAATCACCCACCTGATCCAGTGCGGCGCGCTGGATGGCTTAGGCGAAAGCCGCGCGGCGCTGCTGGCCGAAGCGGAAGAAATTGTGCGGGCCGGCAGCGCCCGACAATTGGCCTTTGCCTTCACCCGGGCGCGGCCGGAACCGGAAACTTTAGCGCAGCGGCTGGCCTGGGAAAGCCATTTGCTTGGCCTGCCCATCAGCGTGCATCCCCTGGAACTGGCCGCCGGACAGATTGGCCAGACTGTGCCGCTCCGCCAATTGCCAGACAGCCGGGGCCAACTGGTGCGCGTGGCCGGGGTGCGTCTGCCGGGCTGGACCGGCGGCAAAGGCGTCTTTCTGGACGACGGCGACGACTTTGTGATTGTGCAGGGCTTAGAACGGGGGGCGCTGAAACCGGGTGAGGTGGTGGTGGTGAACGGCCGTTACCGCCAGGATGAATGGGGCGCGGCCTGGTTCCAGGCCACATCCGCCGAAACAGTCGCTTACTCTCTGGTATAATGATGCCCATGACAGAATTGTCTGCCTTTTTTATCGAGCATATCGACATCGTCTACTTCTTTTATGGCCTGGCCTTCTTCAGCATGGGGCTGGCCATCTGGCTGGAATCGCGCCGCGCCTCCGAGTTTCATCTGGCCGACGCGATGGTCTTTTTGGCCGCCTTTGGCATCATCCATGGCATGCACGAATGGTTCGATATGTTTATCCGCATGGGCAAATTCGACGACTTGTCGGCGGAAGGCGCTTTCCTCTTCAACGGGATGCGCCTGGGCGAACTGGCCCTTTCTTTTGCCATGCTCGTGATTTTTGGCATCCGCCTCATCTTCTCCGACCGCAACAATGAAGACCGGGGCCGTACCTTTTCTTTGGCGGCGGCGGGGGCGTTGACGCTTTTCTGGCTGATCAGCGTCGTCTTGACGCGCTGGATTTACAATCCCGACCCAGATGCGTTTGTCAACGGAGCAGACGTGCTGGCCCGCTACATCATCGGCATTCCCGGCGCGCTGCTGGCGGCCTGGGCTATTTTTCTGGAACAGCGGGCGCTCAAAGCGCGGGCCATGCCCGACTTTGGCCGGGCGCTGGTGTGGGCCGCTCTGGCGCTGGTGATGTATGGTCTGATCGGCCAGATTTTTGTAACGCCATCCTTTCTTTTCCCGGCCAACATCGTCAATTCGACGCTCTTTTTGCAATGGTTTGGCTTTCCGGTGCAGCTTTTCCGGGCCGGCATGGCGGCCATCATGGCTTTGTTTGTGATCCGGGCCTTGCAGGTGTTTGAAGTGGAGAGCCGCCAGCGGCTGGCTTTGGCCAACGAAGCGCGCCTGAAAGCGCAAGAGTCGGCCTTGTTTACGCAGGAAAAAGCGCGCCAGGAAACGGAGCAGCTTAACCAGGAACTGCAAACGGCCGTGCAAGAGCTTTCTATCCTGTATGAATTGTCGCGTAATCTGGCGGCCACCATCGACCGGGACACGCTGCTGCAGCAAACCATCAACCAGATTTTTGATTCGCTGCCGCGTATTGGCGGCGGTATGATTTTGCTGCGGGAGAAGGCGGGACGGCCGTTAGAACTGATCGCCCGCTCGGGCTACCAGGTCCGCGAGGGCAATGGTCTGCAAACCTTCGACTGCTCCTACACCCAGGCCTACCTGTTGGGCGAGCACGTGGCCAATACCGGCCACCTGGCCTGGTGCGACGGCATCCAGATCATCGACCTGGGCGCGGCCGCCGAAATCATCGCCAATTACGACGACAATCAATCGCTCTCCATCGACGCCGGCGGCCACACGATTGGCGTGCCGCTGTTTGTGCAGGGGCAGGTGATGGGCAGCGTGGTATTGAGCGTCAATCCCTTCACCGACCCGCTTTCCAAGCGCGACCTGGCCCTGATTATTGCCGTCGCCGGGCAGTTGAGCATTGCCCTGGAGAACGCCAACCTGTACCAGACGGTGCAAGAGCGCGAGGCGATGCGCGGCGAGCTGCTGCATCAGGTGGTTACGGCGCAGGAAAAAGAAAGGCAGCGCATTGCCCGGGAACTCCACGACAGCATCGGCCAGACGTTAACGGCGTTGGGGCTGGGGCTGGCCGCGGCCAACGAAAATTTGCAGCATCACCCGGAGATGGCAGCGGCGCAGCTGATCGAACTGCGCTCGTTGAGTTCCCATGCGCTGCAAGAAATCCATGACATGGTCGCCGATTTACGGCCGTCGCTCATCGACAACGTGGGGTTGGTATCGGCGCTGCGCAGCCAGGTGCAATCGTTTGAAAAGCGCACGGGCGTGAAGGCGCTTTTCTCGGTGGGCGGCCAGAGCCGCCGGGTGGACCCGGACGTGGAGATGGCCACCTTCCGGATTGCCCAAGAAGCGCTGAACAACGTCGCCAAACATGCGCAGGCCACCGAAGTGCGCGTGCGCGTCATTTTTCGCGCGGATCGGTTGTGTCTGCGCGTGCGGGATAACGGCCGTGGGTTCGACCCGGAGGCGATGATGGATGCCGGGATGAAAGAACGGGAGGCCTGGGGGCTGCTGGGGATGCAGGAGCGCGTGTCACTGGTGGGCGGGGGCTTTTTTATCCGGTCTCGCGCAAGTGTGGGGACCATCATTCAGGTATGTATTCCCTTACTCACAATGAAGGAGGTAGCCCGTGTCGAAGATAAAACTCCTGTTAGCGGATGATCATGCCGTTGTCCGGTCAGGGCTGCGCATGTTGTTGGACGCGCAGCCGGACATGGAGATCGTTGGCGAAGCGGAAAATGGCCACGAAACCATTGAAAAAGTCCTCGCGTTGCAGCCCGACGTGGTGTTGATGGACATCCAAATGCCGGGTATGAATGGCATCGAGGCGACGCGCAAGATAAAAGAAAGGGCGCCGGAAACGGCCGTGTTGGCACTGACGATGTACGAAGACGACCAGTACTTTTTTGAAATGCTCAAGGCCGGCGCGGCCGGCTACATCCCCAAACGCGCCGCCCCAGACGCCCTGGTCAACGCTATCCGCACCGTTCGGCGCGGGGAAGTCTTTTTATACCCGTCGGTGGCCGCCTACCTGGTGGACGAATACCTGCAGCGTGATGATGAGCCAGAAACCGAGACAGATCTAGGCGATCTGACGCCTCGGGAAAAAGAGGTGCTGGTACTCATTGCCGAAGGACTCAGCAACGCCGAAATCGCCGAACAATTAACCATCAGCGTCAAGACGGTTGATCGCCATCGAGAAAATATTATGCGCAAACTCAACATCCACAACCGCATCGACCTGGTGAAATATGCGCTGAAGAAAGGGATTGTAGATTTAGAGAATTAGGTATAGGCAGGCTGAGCGCCAGACAAAGCGAAACGCCATGCGTCACATTGAACCGACGCATGGCGTTTTTAGATGTTTAGCTGTAACCGGCCAGGGGCGCAGTTCAGGCGTGGGCCTGTTGGTAAACCGGGCAGGTTGGGCAGTTGGCGGGCATGATGCCCTCCGTGGTCATGCGAGCTACCCAGCAGGGTTTACCACGCTCCTTGAAGGCAGCGCAGTTGCTGCGCTGGGCGGGATCACATCCCCTGGTTACCCAACACGGCAGGGCGATAGACGGCCGTTTCTCTTTAGCCAACGAGGGGCCGGTCATCGCCGGGACTGGTATCGATGCAGGCGGCGTCACCGACTCAGGCTGCGGCATGTTCTCCGCTTCTCGGGCAGCCGCCGCTTCACGCTCCCATTTGTCCACCATCCGATTCATCATGTAACCAATACCGATTGTCAGCGCAATGGGCAAGATGCAGCGCAGGGCAAAAAGCAATATAACAATCCCTGTTCCTTCTATTTCGTTCACCTCGAAAAACCTCCGATGATTGCTGCTTGATAGTAAAATTTGCCTGTTCGCTCCGAACTAATCAGTAGAGACTGCGGGCTGCGGCACATAGACGTCCTCATGTTCCTCCACTACTTCATGGTCAACGATGCCAAGATAGCGAACGCCAATCGTGAAAGCTAGCAACCCATAGGCGATAACGGCCGTGCCGGCAGCAATCTCTATCAACGAAGGGCGATAGTGTGTGTACTGTGGGGTCAATGCTTGCGGAATCTGGTTAAAGACCACAAGCTGCCCGACCATGTTCGTGTCCCAACGATAGAAAACCAAACCTAAGACGACAAAAGCCAAAGCCGTGATCAGCAGGCGGGAATTTTGCCGCCACTTTTCATTCAGCAAGATCACCATGGGGATAACAATGCCGAGGGCAATCTCGCCAATCCAGAAGTTGAGGGCAAATGGGCCTTTGGTCAGATACATCAGCCCTTCGCTGCGTCCCGGTTCATAGGTATAGCTCATGGAAAGCGCATCCCAAAAACGCAGGTAAAGGTAAGCGACCAACACCCAGCCGATAAACCGCGCCACCATATCCAGCAGGGAGCGATCCACGCGGGCGCGGGCCGTTATTTTGCCCGCCAGCGTCGAGGCCAGGACGACCATCGCCGGGCCGGCCGCCATAGCCGAGACGATAAACAACACCGCCAGGCCGGGCCGATACCAGATAGGCCGGGCTTTCAGCACGCCATAAGTTGCCCCGAGAGATGATTGATGAAGCATGGACAGCCCCAGACCAAGAATGGCCAGCACGGGGGCGAGTTTATGCACCGAACCTAACCGATTGCCCAATCCGGGCCAGCGGCTCTGGACCCAATCGCTATGACCCACGATGGGGGTGACTTCCAGCGCCAAAACCGTCAGGTAGAGGGTGACACACATGGTGACTTCCCACAATGGCGAATGGATATTCCAGTAGAGGAGCGAGTGCCAGAAGCGATCCGGCCGGCCAATGTCCAGCAGCAAGGTGAGGACTGCCATGCTGTAACCAATGAGGCCCATGAAAACGGCCGTGCGCGCCACCGGCTGCAATTTCTTAATGCCCAGGATATACACAGCCGCCGACAGCAGGAAAGCGCCGCCGCTCAGGGCAATCGATGACAGGTCAATGCCGATCCAAAACCCCCAGGGCACCAGATCGGTCAGGTTCGTCACCACCAAGCCGCGCGTAAAGATGACAAACGCGGCGGCCAGGCCAATGGCCATAATCGTCAACAAAGCAGCCACCCACCAGAAAAACGGCTGGCGCAGAAAGCTTATGCGTTGCTTGAACATGGGACTATCTCCTCTCTTTCTTCACTGCTGCGAACCGGCAGATAGTAAACACGCGGCTCTGTGCCTAAATCTTCGCGCAGCCGGTAGGATGAATGATCCGCCAAGGCCTTGCTGACCGGCGAATTAGGATCGTTCAGGTCGCCGAAGATGCGGGCGCCGTATGGGCAGGCAACCACACACGCCGGCGTCGCCGCCTGGTCCACGCCCGGAGTCAGACCATATTCCAACCCGCGATCAATTCGTTGGAAGCAAAAAGAGCATTTCTCCACGACACCGCGTGGACGCCGCGGCACATCGGGCTGCCCCCAGGCCGGCACAGCCGGATTAGGCCCTGTAAATTCTTCCCAGTTGAAAGAACGGGCGCCATACGGGCAGGCCATTTCGCAGTAGCGGCAGCCAATGCACCGATCGTAATCCATCATCACGATGCCGTCAGAGCGGTGGTAGCTGGCTTTTACCGGGCAAATATCCACACAGGGCGCATCCTGGCACTGCATGCAGGGCATAGGCAAGAACACTTCTTTGCCACCAACCGGCTCGGCTTCCACGAGGCGGGTCCAGGATTTGTCCGGGGCTACATCGTTATGAGCCTGGCAGGCCTTGAGACAATAGCCACAGCCGGCGCATTTCGATTGGTCGATCACCATCGCCCATTGGTGCGGGCTTTTTTCTTCAGCCGGTCCGCCGGAGAAGGCTTCGCGGCTCAGGTAACGGGCCGAAATGGTGGTTGTCGCCAGCCCGGCCAGCCCAAATTTCAGGAAATGACGTCGATTCATGGTTGTTTCAGACATGACGCTACCTCAATCTATCCGGGTGCGGCGATACGCACGCTCGAACAAAGGGGAGACCATAATGCCCAACAGCAGGCCAAATGCGGTTGGCAGTAGGAAAGCTAGTGGGGCCGGGTCTGACGTGGGCACCGATGGCACAATGGTTTCGGCGCTGACGATATGGCTGCGAGCGGATTGCAGGACGTTCAGGCTGTCGCAGGGGGTAACGGCCGTGCCGCCGTCGTCGCTGCCATCTGTACCCACCGTGCCCATGCCGCCTATAACCACGGCATCCTGCATCGGGGAGTGCATCTCATGGTCATGGCAGGCATTGCAGGTCTGCAAATCGACGCCAAAGGTATGTTCGCGCTTGCTGTGCCCATCGCCTAGAGGCTCATTGGTCACCGTCAGATGACAATCCGTGCACAACAGCCCCTCCTGTGAGTGAGCGGTAAATGCAAAGTAGTAGGCGTCTTCATTGTGGCAGGCAATACACAATTCCTGCACGCTCTGGGTCTTGATCCTGGTGGTATGGGGATCGTGACAGCGCACGCAGGTGAGTTCTTCCTCGGCGTGCTGGCTCAACTGCCATTCATCATGAGTTTCCGTATGGCACTGACCACACGCTTCTGAAGATCTATCGGTGGGCATGACCTGCTCAGGATGATGCGTATCCCCTTCGCCCAGCGAGTGGCAGGCTTCACAAGCTACGCTGCCCTCGTGCCAGGTTCCTGTTTCCAGATCATAGCCTGTCGTGTGACAGGCCAGGCACTCTGTCGGGCTGCCTTGTTCTTGCCAGGCCGCCTGGAAAACGGGGTCGACCATAGCCTGCCCATGCTGACTATCTTCCCAGTTGATTACGACGCTTTCATGGCATTCGTTACAATCACTGGGGAGGGCTGTTTGACTTTGCGTTTTCGCCTCGCTCACCATGTAGGTGAATAATGCCAGGGAAAGGCCAAACACCAATCCAATTACAATTCTCAGGGTCCAACGTTTAAGCATGGGGCTCTCCTTTTTCGTGTTATCTCTTCGTTAAACTGGTTTTTGTGCCCTTCTCTGTTTTTCTCTATGGGCTGAGGTCATCACTAGAGCTGCACGGCGGGCTGCCGCGATTTGAGCAAAAGGATGATCAGCAGTGGGAAACCAAACCGTAGAGCAAACAGGGACAAAATGATGAGAATACCTAATAACAGTTCCATATTGCACCTCCAGGGTGACAGCTAAACCAAACACTTTCCTATAGATAAAGTTTAGGTGACAGTGGTGTTGACGTAAATTGGGGGAAAAACGGATTTTTTTTGTGGGGAAAGTGGCCGATATGGGGGAAAAGAATGGGGGAAACGGCCGTTTCCCCATCCTCAGTCGGGCAAATCCCCAGCCAACGTGGGGCAAAATACCCAATAAAAAAAGGCCAGGCGTCTGACGCCTGGCCTTTGGCTAAACTAAGTAAAACTTGTTAGGTTTACGATCCGGCTTCCGCCAAAGACGGCCGTGTCATACCGGCCGTGCTGCCGCCAACAGCATCGATGGAATCCATCAGGATTTGCAGGACATACTTGCCATTGTGGGCAAATGCGCCCGGATCCTTCTGGGCATACTGATAGTTGTAAGCAGCCCTCAGCAGATTCGGCGTCCAGGTCGCGTAACCGCCCTCATCCCCATCAACTTCGCCGTTGCCATTGGTATCAGCAAAGAAATAAGGATAGCTGTGGGCATCGTAAATGATGGGCGTACCCGCAACGTTCGCGGCGTATGCTTGAATCGCGGCGTACAGAACATCATTAACCGTTTGGATTTCGCCGTACATGCCTTCCGAGACGTCGCCGTCACCATCGTAGTCGATCTCAGACACACGAATCGCCTTCAGGTCTTCCGGTGATTGCACGTTTTCGTGGCAGTCCGCACATTCCTGGAACTCCACTTCCAACGCGTGGGCGTTGTGGCATTCGATACAGCTGTTGAATGCGTTGACATGCTCGTTGCGGCCCAGATATTCCTGACCGTCGAATTCATACGCACCCTTCACTTCTGTGCCAAACAACGTAGCGCCAGCGGCGAAGTAATGGATGTTACGGAAGCGAATGGACTCAGACACGACATCCGGCTCCAAGCCCTGCAAAACCCGGTTCACTGAAACCGTAGATTCACGTCCCTGGTGGCAGTTAATGCACAGGTTGCTCTTCAGACCATTTTGATCGTTCTCATCCAGAGCCATGCTGACTGTCGCGCCGCTGGGGAACGTCACTTGCTCGGAGGAGCGCAGTTCGAAGGTGCTCAGGTCGCTGTGGCAGGTGGCGCAGTTCAGGCCGTTGGCTGTCGGCTCATTGATGGTTACGCCCTGTTCCAGGAACAGTGGCAAACCGGCGGCCGAATGGCAGCGGCTGCATGTGCCAGGCACAAAGCCTTCTTCATCCCAATGGCGGAAAGCTTCTTCCGAACCGGCAAAGTGGCCATGGTCAATGCGGTGCATGGCGCTCATGTCGATCGGGCTGGCAATCGCCTGATTGATGTCTTCTAACGAATCGTAGAGCAGCTGGATGATGTATTTGCCGCCATGAGCATACCGGCCGGGATCCTTGAGGGAGACCTGGTAGTTATAGGCCGCTTTTGCCAGACGCGGGGTCCAGGTGGCATACCGTTCGTCACCTTCGCTTACGGCGCCGCTGTTATCCGTATCCGTAAAGAAGTAAGGATAGCTGGCTTCATCGTAGACCAATGGCGCGCCGGCTACTTCTGTGGCGTACATTTGCATGGCCGAATACAACGATTCGCGCAGACCTTCGATTTCGTAGTAGATGCCTTCTTCCATGTCGCCATTGCCGTTGTAATCTACCAACGAACCCTGCATACGGACGTTAACGAAATCATCAACCGTTTCCACATTGGTGTGGCACGCCTGGCATTCGTCAACCTTCACTTCGAGGGTGTGCGGATTGTGGCAGCTGGAGCAGGTATCGTAACCTTCCACGTGGTCATACTTTGAATCGTAGGCTTTGCCATCATATTCGTAGCCACCCTTGGCAATCGTGCCGTATTGGGTTGCAGCGGCCGCAAAATAATGAATATTGGTAAAGCCAACGTCCGAGCTGACTGTGTCCACATCAGTTACCGGGTCCAAACCCGCATTGGCGATGCCTTCGTTGACCTGAACGGTCGAGGCACGGCCCTGATGGCAAGTCATACAACGCGCTTCTGCCTCCAAACCGCTTACCTCGACCCCGGAGGGGAAGATCACGGTATCCAGGTGGATGACGGCGTCGTTATGGCAGGCCTGGCACTCGATGACGGTGCCAATGGGCGCCGGCGCGTCCACGACGAAGGGTTCAGAACCATCGGCCCCAGTGTAATCCATGAAGCCGGGGGTGCTGTGACATTTGGCGCATTCGACCGGGACTTCTTGGGGATCGTCCTCATTCCAATGGACAAACGCTTCGGCGGCTGCATCGGCGTGGGCTGAACCTGACCATTGTTCTTCGAAGGGGACGACAGATACGGCCGTTTCCGGCTCCATCATCACTTCGACAACACGGGTCACTTCGACCGGCACTTCTCTGGTCACCTCGACTTCCGCCCCCGGAACCTCAACAACACGAGTAACCTCGACAGGTTCCTGCTGACTACAGGCAGCAAGTGCTAAGATGAACATGAAAAGGAGCACGGTCACTATGTAAAAACGTTTATTCGGGTGAAACATAGAAAACCTCCTCTTCTTTATTTTTGACGAGACTTATAAGCTCGCCATCTAAAACATTAAAATCAGCAAACTACGTGAAAGCCGCAGCTGGCTGCTGATAAACAATTAGGGCGCCGGCGTTACCAGAGGCACATAAATCTCCGGAGTCACCGGCGGCAAAGTCGTGACCGCTGTTTCCTCAAACGTAAACAGCCAGACCAAGACCATCAAGATAACCACGGCGGCAACGCTGCTCACAATAAAGTAAATGCGTTTCCGCTTATCTTCCGCCGGCAAGTGCAAACCGGGGAAAGGCTCGCCGCCTGCTTCCAGGCGCTCCAGCTCTAAAGCGTGTTCCTCTTCCATCAGCTCGCGCGAAATATTGCCGCTAAAAATGCTCCAGTTGCGCGTTTTGATCAAGACGTTGTAGAAGTGCCAGATGAGAATTGACAGCACGGCCAGAATCGCCTCAGCGCCATGGGCAGTCTTGGCTGCTGGTATAAATTCACCGGGCAAAACGGAAGTCACAGCGATGGGATTCCATAGCATGAAGCCGGTGATGACCATGATGGCCGTGCCCCAAACAACCGCCCAATACTCTAATTTCTCGCCAAAATTGAACTTGGGCATTTTGGGGTGATGGGCAATCAATCCCAGGTTGTAGCGCAGTGTGTCCCACACATCGCGTACATCTTTCAGCTCTGGCAGAACACGCATCCGCTCACCTTTCACAAACAAGCGGTAGCCGGACGTAAACAGGTGGTAAAACGACCCTACGACCAGCAAAAAGGCCGCATAACGATGAATGATGCGCACCTGAGTGATGCCGCCCATCAAGTTGATCATATCTTGCGAAAAAGGTGACGTCGCAAATTTTTGCGGTAGGCCGGTAATCGCCAGAACCGAAAAACTGGTTAACAAGATGATATGCTCAATCCGTGCCATGACCCGAAAGCGTGGGTACATTTCTTGTTTCGGTTTGCTCATAATTTATCCTCTATTTCCAGAAACGCCTGACAGACTGGCGCTTCGGGAACCGCTCATGCCTTGGTCTATTTCTTCTGAAGTCGCACACGGATCCGACGATAAATATCTGTGCCTACCATGAGGACAAAGAAGCCGATGGTAGTGGGGATCACAATCTTGTAGAAAAGGTCAACAAGATAGATCATCGGATACTTTTGCAAAGAAGGTTCGTAGTGACCCAACCAGGAGCCGGCGAAATTTGGTTTGGCGTCTGGGTGGCATTGACGGCAGGTTTCTACCAGGTTTTCCTGGAGGTTAGCATTGGGATCGCTGGGTGATTTGATATTGTGGACGCCATGACAATCGTAACAAACGGCCGTGTTGGGCGGCGTATCCGAACCCTCATTGGCAAACAACATCACCGTTGTCCCGTGGAAATCGGACACGTACGAATTAAACACGTTGGTCGAGATGTCATATTTCGTCATTAACTCTTCGTCGGCGTGGCAAGAAGCGCACAACAGCGGCGACCGTTCCCGAGCCTGGGCCGTCGTCGGATCATGAATGTCATGCACACCATGACATTCGATACAGGTCGGCACGTCGGGATTGTCTTCTTCCAACAAGGCACTGCCGTGCACGCTTTGCGCGTACTCATCGAAGATAGTGCTGTGGCACTTCTGGCAGGTATGGGAAATAGCCGAACGGGGCACACCCGGCACTGGCGTGTCATGCGCGCCATGACAATCCGTGCAGACGGCCGCATCCGTATTGCCTTCCAGCAAGGCAGCGCCGTGCACACTGTCCAAGGATTTCTCAAAGTATTGCACATGACAATCTTCGCAGACTGCGTTCATGGCAATCGTGAAATCGCGGGCGCTTTCAGTTGTTGTTGGTTGATGGGGGAAAATGTAGTTTTGGTGACAATCGGAACATTCGAGGGGCTGCCACGAATTGTCTAATCCGTGGACGGAAGCGTGGAAGGCCTCTTTGTCAACAGTCAGGGACTTGACATCACCATTGGGGAAAGTTTTGGTGAGGTCCGGCTGGCTGTGACAGGCCAGGCAGTAATCAGAATCGGGTGAGTCGGCAAATAGCCCACTGCGAATAAGCGGCAACAATTGTTCCGGATCAGCCAGATTCACGCCTTCTTCTACGTGGCAATTGACACAGCGGCTGACGGCTTCGGCCGAATCCCAGGCTTCAACCGTATAGACATCATGAGAACCGTGACAGTCGGTGCAGGTGACCGGCATGGCTGCATCAGCGCCAGGGTGGCTGGTAATGTGCACCTGCTGGTGGCAGCGTTCACATGTCTGGGCCTTTTCTAACTGATACGCGCGTAAATCGTCGGCGGAAACGGCCGTGTGCGGAAATTGATAATCGTTAATTGTCTGATGGCAGTCAGTGCAAGCCAGCGGATCCTCCGCCTGGCTGCCGTGCGCAGACATCGCCAACACACTCAAATCAACCTGTACCGGCAGTGTCTCGCCCGACGGAAACTCTATTTCGGCCGTTGTCTCGCTGTGACAAAGCTTACAAGCCAGATCAGTTGCCGGATGCCCAATGGTACCAGACTGCTGGAAAGATACCGGCACCAAGGACGCCGGCCTTTGCTCTACGGAAGAGCCTGTGGTGATTGGGACTCCAGAGGCAGCATCAGCATAGGTTGGCGTTCCAGAAAACGCCACAAGTCCCCCAAGAATCAGGAACAAAACCCAAATGCCACCCGTCCCCATCACAAAGCGGCAGGCTCGATTAATTTGCTTCAACGAAGCCTCCTTGCATATTAGATCCACATTGGATCCGCATAACCATCCAAAGTGAATGAGCGACGTTTAGGAGCCTACGCTGTGTTCGCGGTCTCCAGCTCAAAACAATCTTGCTGCGCATGGTTTTGCTGAGCATAGTGCTGAGATTAGGAACCATCGGTCGCCGCGGGTTCTGACGTAGGTTCCGCCGGAACCGCCGGTTGCGTATGATAGCCGGTGGCCGCCGTAATCAACTCTTCATCTGTCTTAATGGGACCATTGCCATTGGAATTATGACAACCACGGCAAGAAAAATCGAGGCCAAGCTGTGGGTTAGCCGTAGTCCCGTCCTCTGAAAACTGAGCAATCTGAGAGGCATCAATCGAAACCATATGGGTGCGTACGTCTCCCATGAACATGCCGGCATTGGCCACGGCATTTTGAATCAGGTAAGGCATATGGCAGTCCACACAGTCAACGCCAAGTCGCGTATGGATCGCCACATTTTGCACCTTAGCCTGGTCAAAATGGCAATTCTGGCATTCAGCCTGGGTCGTGGCTTCGTTAGCTTGTTCTAACTGCACCACCCCGGAATGGGGATCGTGGCAAACAACACAATCCACCACGGCATGTTTACCTGGGAATAGATCGCCATAAGAATCCAGATGGGAAATAAAGCCATCGGCGATCACCAAATCTTGCCCCGCTTCACGGGAATGGCAGGCCGTACAGGCGCCAGACGTGCGATCAACCTTCATTTCATAGGACATGGGATGATTGGCATGGGCGCTGCCGGCGCCATGACATTCTTCACATTGCACACCTTCCAGGGCCCATGTCCCCACGATACCCGGCAGACCATCCTGGTTGCCGCTGGGGGTATATCCGGTTGTATGGCAACTGCCGCAATCAAACGATTTTTCTTCCCCGGCATGGAAGGCAACCCAATCATTTCCCGCCTGCAATCTCTCGTTGGGCAGGTTGTACTGGGTTGTAGCCGCCTCATCACCGGTGATGATGTACCCATTGGCGTCGACAAACAGCGCGCGCCAATTGTAGCCGCCGATCACGTAGCTTATCTGATCCCAGCTGTAGCCATCCGGTGGCCCGGAAAGATTAGAAAATGGAAATGACGGTTCCCGCCCATCAATAACTTGTGTCAGAGGGTGATTGTGCCCACTGTTCATAAATTGATCATGGAGATCGCCATGACATTCCGCACAGGCTTCACTGCCGACAAAAGTCGGCGGCTCATAACTTAGGCCATCTGCGCCGGCCGGTCCGGGGGGGCCGGGAGGGCCTTCGCGGCCATCCGGTCCGGGAGGGCCTTGCGGGCCGTCTGCTCCAGGAGGTCCTTGCGGTCCTTCTGCTCCGGCACAGCCAACTATGAGTAAACCAAGAATAAGCAGTAGGGTAATTAGCCATGGTTTATGCATCATCCACTTCCTTGTGCCGACAAGTTGGTATTTTGCTTGGATTTTTTGCATCTGCATCTCAAAATTTCTGATCGTTAAATCTACAAACAAAGAATCGGGCAGTCATTCTGAACATAATTGAGGCTAGTATATGCGTCAACCCAATGATGGCTAGTGACAAAGGTCACATCCAATGGGTTACATATCCCACTACTCCCCCTATTAACTACCCATCGTAATGGGTAGTATCCCCCATGATGTAATGGGGAATATGCCCTATGCAGTTAATCTTACTCTAATCTTTGAATAAAAAACAAGTCCATTTTTCCTTTTTTGCCTATGTACAGGAGTAACATTCGTCGAAAATAATCCAAGGTGGTTTTGTGAGGGCAGGCGAGCAGGCTGATGAAACTGGCAAAGAAAAACAGCCTAAACGAGGTCGTCAGGCTGTTTGAGGAAATGGGTTTAGCGAGAAATTATTTAATGTTCGGCAACGGCCGTTTTCCGAAATAGCGGCAAATATTTAACTCCCAACGTCAGCACCAGCAAAGCATAGGCCAAGATACCCAGCGACACGAACACCTCTACCCATGATGGGAAATAGGGCGTGGCTACCACGTTCCCCAACACCCCGGGCGACCATTGAGGCGGCACGGTCAACCCGGAAAGTGTCACGTTCCAGCGGTTCACCACCACACCCACAATCACCAGCACCAGAGCAAAAATGAGCAGGCCGGTTTGCCGCCGCAAGGGTCGGTTCAGCAAAATCACCACCGGCACCAGAATGCCCAGAAACACCTCAATGATCCAGAATGATTGGGTATAAGGCGTAGTCGCCTGTAACCGCAGCAGGGCATCGGCCGTGCCCGGCGCGTGACTGTAATAAGAAGTTGCCGCCCAATCCCACATTTTCAAATACAGATAGGCCAGCAGGGCAAATGCGGCCAGACGGGCAATGTCCCGGCGCAAAAATTTGTCGATCAGCTCGCGGCCAGACAACTTGCTCACTACGATGGTCACCAACAGCGTCAACGAGACCCCGCCGGCGACAGCAGAAAGAATGAACAACACCGGCATGGACGGCTTAAACCAGATTTCTCGTCCCGACAACACCCCGTAAGTCGCCCCCAGAGATGATTGATGCAGAAGGGACAGGCCCAATCCGACAGCCGCCATGACCGGTGTCAGTTTGTGCAGCATGTGGCCAAAGGCCCGCGCCCGCGGACGGCCGTTAAAAAACCGGCTCTCCAACACAATCGGCACAAACTCAATGATGAGCACGGTGGAGTACAAAATCACGCACAGCGTAATCTCCCACAACACCGAATGCACATTCCAATAAATCAACGGATGGTAAAAACGGTCCGGCCGGCCAATGTCCATCGCCAAAGCCAGCATGGCCGAGGAATACCCTAAAAAACCCACAAACACTGCCATCCGGGCAATCGGCTCAAAACGCTTGATGCGAAACAAATAAACAACGGCCGAAAACGTAAATGCCCCCGCGCCCAGAGCAATCGCCGACAAATCATGGGTGATCCACAAACCCCATGGCACCCGGTCCGTCAGGTTTGTCACCGCCAGACCATGCCACAACGTTTGCCACATGCCATAAGCTCCCACCAACAGCATCACACCCAAAAGCAGGTACCAGAGGCGCATCGGCCAGACATTCGGTTTGGGCTTTTCCATTCTGATCTGCGTCGTCGCCATCTCACACCTCTTCCTTGGCCGGTCGGACGTAATGGACCTTTGGCTCCGTGCCAAAATCTTCCCGCAAGCGGAAGGTATCGTTTTCTTCCAGGAACTTAGTGATGGGGCTGTCTGGATCGTGCACATCGCCAAAAACACGCGCCCCAACGGGGCAAATGTTCACGCAGGCAGGCGTAGCTTGTGGGTCAACGCCCGGCGTCAGACCTTGTTCCAACCCACGATCGATACGATGGACGCAAAACGTGCATTTTTCCACCACGCCACGCGGCCGGCGCGCCACTTCCGGCGTGCCCCAGGTGGGATCATAGGGATTCTCGGCCGTCGACACGCTCCAGTTGAAGCGCCGCACGTCATAGGGACAGGCTACTTCGCAATAGCGGCAGCCAATGCACCGGTCATAATCCATGGCGACGATGCCATCCTCGCGCACCCAGGTGGCGCCTACCGGACAAACCTTGGTACATGGCGCTTCCTGGCAGTGCAGACACGGCCGTGTCATGAAAAAATCAGTCCCATTCTCCGTGCGCTCCGGAAATCCTACGTTCCACCGCATCTCGTCATCCGGCACGTCGTTGGTTGCCTGACAGGCCCACAGACAGTACTGGCAGCCAATGCACTTGTCCAGGTCGATGCCCATGTGCCATTCGTGCGCAGCGCTCGCATGGGTCGTTCGCGCCAGGCCGGAAATGGAATCGGCCGACAACGGACCAGACGTAAACGCCCGCGAAAGGAGTATCGCTCCGCCTGTCGCCCCGGCAATTTTTAAGACATCGCGCCGGGACAACAAAGACGACTGCTTATTCTTCTGGCTTGTCGTCGTCATTTTCTTTCTTCTCCAGTTCACGCGCCCGGATATTCTGCGAAACAAACCAGGCCGTCGAACCGCCCAAAACCAGGCCAACCAGCCCGCCCTGGAAGATCAACGTTACATTTTGACTGGCTAACGCCGTTTCCAAAGCCTGAATTTGCTGCTCATGGGTCAGCATTTCCTGCCCCTGCGGCGCTTCATCCGCCTGTAAAAGCACGGGCATTGCTTCCTCGCCATTGGCCGCTGCCTTGGCCCCGTTCTCATAGCCGGGCAGGTGGAAACCGGAATGCAGCGCATCCGTGTGGCAGGCCACACAGGTTGCCGGAGTGATGTTGAAAGCGTGACCGGTGGGCACAATGCCATCATCAGGAGGCACTTCTGGCGGGATGACCAGGGCATGGCAATCAACGCAGCCAATGCCCTGCTGCACATGCAAATCTTCCAGATAAGCTTCCATAGAATCTTTGTGGCAGTTGATGCACAGATCGTCAGAAACCTCAAAGAGTTGGCCCTGGCTGTGCGGGTCGTGGCAGTCCATGCAGCCAATCTCGGCTGTGGCGTGGCTAGTCTGATGCCATTCGCCTAAGGTGGTGGTGTGGCAGGTGCCGCAATATTCGGTGTCTGCCTTAATCGAGACGACGGCCGGCGGGTGCTCGCCGGTTACTTCGCCATGACACGCTTCGCAGGCGATACCTTCGGCGTCAAATTCGCCGGTGGCCGGTTGATAATTGGTGGTATGGCAGGCCAGGCATTCGCCTGGTTTTCCCAGGCTCACCCATTTTTCCTGAAAATAAGGATCGTCATAGGCATGCGCATGGGGGCTGTCTTCCCAATGGCTTTTGACGTCCAGATGGCACTCCTGGCACTCTTGCACAGGTTGTTGTGTTTCGGTGGTCTCGCCATCTCCTTCTTGCTGCTTGGGCGCAGCGGCGGCCAGATTAACCGTCAAGACTAGACTCAGCAACCCCACAATCAGGCCTAACACAAGCGGCCAGTTGAGGGATCTTGATAATCGTTTCATCATGTTACCTCTTTTAGACAACGGCCGTTTCCGGCTCTATCTGCTGGTCCACCGGCAAATTCTCTTCCCGGTTAATGATCAGCTCCCAGAACGCAGATTGAGCCACCGATGGCGGACGGCGCGTGTGGCACCCCAGATAAATATCCCGATAAATGCTCAAACCCCGCACTTTGACCGGCACAACGCTGCCCTGCACCAGCCGCGTATAGACAATGCTGGAGACAAAGCCCAGGCCCAGCCCTTCTTGCACAGCCAGGGCAATCGCTTCCGAATTCCCCAGAATTAAGATAGTTTCCAGTTGATTGACATCGACGTCCAGGGCGGCTAAAGCTTCGCGCACGGCCGTTTGCGTGCCCGAACTTTCTTCCCGAAAGATAAAATCCGCCTCGTACAACTCGTCCAATTCGATTTCGTCGCGGGAAGCCCAGGGATGATCCATCGGCGCGATCAAGATCACCTCGTCCGTCATGTATTTGATAAATTCCACATCCTTACAGGCGATGTACGGCGCACTGGCCAGGGCAAAATGCACCTCGCCATCGCACACCATCTGCAAAGCATGCTGCTGCGAGGCCACATGGCAAGACACGCGCACTTTAGGATACCGGCGATGAAAGTCAGCCAGCAGACTGGGCAAGACATATTTCCCCGGCGTAGTGCTGCAGCCCACCAACAGATGGCCGTGCACCTCGCCTTCCAAAGATTTCATCGTTTCTTCAATAAGAACGGAGCGATTGACCATTTCGCGCGCCAAAGGCAGCAGCGCCTGCCCGGCATCGGTCAGCTCAATGTACCGCCCAACGCGATTAAACAACGGTGTGCCAAAATGCTGCTCCAACGCCTGAATGTGCTGGCTCACGCTGGGCTGGGTCATGTGCAGCCGCTGTGCCGCCTGCGTGAAATTCAGGGTATCCGCCGCTTCCAGGAAGACATTTAACTGGTGTGTATCTAACATAATTCTGTTTCCAAATGGATCTCAAGCCCTATTTGTGAATATTGTAACAAAAAGCATTAGGAACTCAATAGTCAAGGAATCTGCTTCCATTGCTTTTGCTTATGGGTTACCAGAAGAAAAACCTATAAGTAAAACCTTGTCTAGCTATTGCCTTCCCCCTGCGCTCGATTATACTGATAGTGAAAAATTTCACTGATAACCAGATAGGAGTCTGTGTTGAAGAAGACAGCCATCCGCTCAATTTGCTCAATATCCATCGTCACGCTCGTCATGCTGCTGGCAACGGCCGTGCTGACCACGGCCTGTTCCGGCGCCTCACCGGCCGACGCCATCGTCGCTATGCAATCTGTCGACCTGGAGCCAACGGCCGTTGTCCCCGCGCCCACAGAAGAAACGGCCGTGCCCCCCTCCCCCACTACCGAGCCCCAGCCCACCGACGAATGCCTGATCTGCCACATCGACAAAGACGAACTCATCCAGACAGCCGATCCCGTCGAAGAAGTCATCAGCGAAAACGAAGGCGAAGGCTGAGGGGGCGAGGTGGCTCCGTTGGAGCCTTGGGAAAAAGTACTCGTCGACAGTGAAACGTACCCGGAAAGTGTTCACGGCCAGATCCCCTGCCAGGATTGCCATGGCGGCGTGCAATCGGCCGACAAACAAGAGGCCCATACCGGCCTGGTGGCCCGCCCCAGCGATCAGCCCGAGATTTACTGTCAGGAATGCCACCCCGACGTGGTGGCCCTGAACGAAAACAACCTGCACGACAACCTGGCCGGCTATTGGACCGTGCTCAACCAGCGCACCGCGCCGGAAGACCACGAAGTCATCGCGGAAATGTTCGGCAACCACTGCTCAAGCTGCCACGCCACCTGCGGCGACTGCCACGTCAGCCAGCCGGCCCTGGTCGGCGGCGGGCTGATTGAAGGGCACATGTTTAATGAAACGCCCTCGCTCACGCGCAACTGCACCGCCTGCCACGGCAGCCGCGTCGGCAACGAATACCTGGGCAAACACGAAGATCTGCAAGCCGACGTCCACTTCCGCCAGGGGCGCATGGCCTGTGTCGACTGCCACACCGGCCACGAAATGCACGGCCGACCGGCCACCTGCGAGGAATGCCACACCGGCCCCGAAGCGCAAATGGTGGCCCCAGCCAATCACCGCTATGATGGCGTGCAATCGCCGCGCTGCGAATCCTGCCACATCACCGCCGCCATCGGCCAGGACGACATTGAAATGCACCAGGTACATGGCGCCGACCTATCTTGCCAGGTCTGCCACTCTGTGGCCTACACCAGCTGCGATGGCTGCCACGTGGCCATCAGCGAAACGACCGGCAACCCGTTTTTTGCGACGGATGGATCTTACCTGGACTTCAAGATCGGCCTGAATCCGCTGAAAAGTTTTGACAGGCCCTACAATTATGTGACCCTGCGGCACGTGCCTGTAGCCGCCGACAGCTTTGCGTTTTACGGCGATAACCTGCTGCCCAATCTCAATGCCCTGCCCACCTGGGTGTATACCACCCCGCATAACATCCAGCGGGAAACGCCGCAAACCGCATCCTGCGACGCCTGCCATGGCAACGCCGATTTGTTCTTAACCGTTGATCAAGTTTATCCGAACGAGGTGGAAGCCAATCGCCCCGTCATTGTCGACAGAATCCCGGTTCCAATTGCGGAGATAACCGCGACGATGAACATCACCGTGACAAGCGGCCTGACCACCACCAACACACTAACCACGACGGAACAAACCCCTTAATTCCGTCTAAATGTTAAAAAGAGGAGCTTAAGATGAAAAATAACCGTTTATTGCTTGTTTTGTTGCTGATTTTAGGGCTGGCCCTGGTAGCTTGCGGCGGCGCGGCCACGACCAGCGAACCGGCCGTGCAAGAAGCTGCGCCGGTTGTCGAGGAACCGGCGGCGGAACCGACTGTGGCCGAAGTCCCCACCGAAGCGCCGATGGAAGAGCCCACGGCCGTTCCCACCGAAGAACCGATGGTGGAAGAAGTTTCACTCGAACAAGGCATGGCCGAACTGGACGCCGGATTCCAGGTCTTCTTGGATGACATGGAAGCCTACAACACCATCGGCGTCGAAGCCCTGAACGAGATGCTCACCGAAGGCAACGTCTACGTGCTGGACGTGCGCGAACCGGGCGAGCTGGCCGAAAATGGCTGGATCGAAGGCGCGGTCAACATTCCCCTGCGCCAGGTGGCCGACAGCATCGCCTACCTGCCCAGCGAAGACACCACCATCGTCAGCTACTGTGGCAGCGGCTGGCGCTGCACCATCGCCCTGACGGCGCTGGAAGGCATGGGCTGGGAGAACGTGCTCGGCCTGAAAGAAGGCAGCTATGCCGGTTGGGTGGAAGCTGGCTATCCCATCGCCGAAGGTGAGATTCCGGCCCTGGTGGAATTGAACAAAGCGCAGCCGGACACGGCCGTTGTCGCCGCCGCCCAGGAAATGTTCCACAACATCCCCGATGGCTTTGGCGCGCTCTCCGTCGATGACCTCTCCACCGAACTGGTCGACAACCCCGATCTGCTGCTGATCGACGTCCGCACCCCCGGCGAAGTCGAAGAAAAAGGCTACATCGACGCCCCCAACGTCACCTTCATCCCCCTGGAACAATTCATCGCCGACAAAGACCAATGGCCCGCCGACCTGGACACACCCATCGTCACCTACTGCGGCAGCGGCCATCGCTCCACCATCGCCATGACCATGCTCTGGGCCAATGGCTACACCGACGTCCGCAGCATGAAGGGCGGTTACGCCGCCTGGTTAGAGGCCGGTTACCCCGCCATCGGTGCGCCTGAAACCGCCGCCGTTGACCTGGACACCGCCTTCCAGACTTTCCTGGACAGCATGGAAGCGTACAACACCATCGGCCTCGAAGACCTCAACACCCTGATCGTCGAGGGCGGCGACCTCTTCCTGCTGGACGTGCGCGAACCGGCTGAATTAGAAGAAAACGGCTGGATCGAAAACGCGGTCAACATTCCGCTGCGCGAAGTGGCCGACAATATCCAATACCTGCCCAGCTTCGACACGCCCATCGTCAGCTACTGCGGCAGCGGCTGGCGCTGCACCATCGCCCTGACGGCGCTGGAAGCCATGGGCTGGCAAGACGTAAAAGGTCTGAAGGGCGGCAGCTTTGGCGGCTGGGTGGAAGCTGGTTACCCCATCGCCGAAGGTGAACTACCTGAACTGGTGGCCTTGAACGCGGCCGAACCGGACCCGGCCATGGTGGAAGCCATGAGCGCCATGCTGCACAACGTACCCGACGGCTTTGGCGGCATCAGCGTCGACGACCTGTTCCTGGCCCAAGGCGAGAACCCGGACCTGATCCTCATCGACGTGCGTAAAGTGTCGGAATTGGAAGAAAACGGCATCATTGAGCACGATCCGGAACGCTGGCTGAACATCCCGTTGGAACAGTTCATCGCCGACAAAGACATGTGGCCGGCCGATCTGGATGCGCCGATTGTGGTTTACTGTGGCAGCGGCCACCGTTCCACCATCGCCATGACCATTCTCTGGTCATATGGCTACACCAACGTGCAGAGTCTGAAGAGCGGCTTCGCCGCCTGGGCGGAAGCCGGCTATCCGGTAGTCGATTACGTCCCATAACCTATAAGCCATTCCCTGATGGGTCCATTCTGGCAGAATGGACCCATCTTTTTCGACTTTCCTCCATAAAGCGAAAAGGCTCACCAGACCTGGTGAGCCTTTTTGTGTTGCCAGATGATCATTCTTAACCGGCTGCACGGCCGGTAGGAACGGTTTCGCAGCGGGAGAAATGATGCCGCAGCCGGGAGATATGGTTCCGAGGCAAAGGGAACCTGTTTAACGGGGCGGGGCAATCTGCACAGAGGCCAGTTGAAAAGCGTCGCCGGCCCCGACAGGCGAGATGAGGGGCAGCCGTTGGCCGGACTGCGGTGAATAGAGGCCCACGCGCATGGTGTAGTCTACCGGCACGGCCGTTTCCTGAACGGTTAGTGTCACCGGCTGGACGATGATATCGCCCGGCTCCAGACCGGTCAGCGCTGCCGGCCAGCCGTCGAATTGGGCTACAATTTGCGCCGGGTCTGCGCCGGAAAGGTGGACAAAGGCGGCCAGCGGCGCGGCCTGGCTGGGGCTGGGCGTGGCGACCTGGCCGGAGCCAACCTGCCAATACAGGGTCAGGTTGATGGGTTGGCCGGGGGCCACGGCCGTTTCCCCTCCTTCTATCACATAACCCACCAGTTCAAACGCCCCGTGAAAGTTTGCCGCCACCGGCACAAATCCTTCTGGACGCGCAAACCCCTCGCCCAACGGGTAAATCTCGCCCGGCGGCTGCACCCATTTGGCGATGAGGCGACGGCCGTTCACCACCCCCAATTCTTCCGGCGCCATATCGGAAACGGAACGGCCGTCGGCCACCACCACCCGATCCACCGGCACGCCCGCCGGATACTCCACCCGGTACAGGCAAATCGAATAGCCGGCGCAAGCCACCGGCTCCTTGTCTTGAAAATAGGCAAATAGATCGGTGTTTTGCAGCATCAAACCCAGCCGCCTGCTCGTTTCGCTGATGGCGTACCAGCCTGGCGGCGGCGTGTATGGGTTGTAGGCGTCGATTTCCGCCCCGGCCGTGAAGCGCATAAAACCGGGCAGCGGCTTGTACACAACGCCATATTTTTCAGGCAGAGCCGTGCCAAAATAGCTCAAGTACACCTCGCCAATGCCCCGTTCCAGCAGCAGTTGGTGCAAGAAAATGAGGTCTTGCCCCCAATCGACGTTGGAATCGACCAATAGCTGGCTGCCATTCTCTGGCCCACCCGCCAGTTCGTTGAAGTACGCTTCCTGATGCGGCCACAGGCGCAGGGAGCCGGCGACGTGCCAGAGGAGGAGCAGAATAAGTAGGAGACTGGAGACCGGAGACTGAGCACTGCGTGTACGCCATAATCTCCAGTCTCTAGCCTCTAGTCTCCCCCCTACCTGCGCCGCTAGCATGATGAGAAACGGCACGACGGGCAGGATGTGGCGGTAGCCGATGGTGATGCGGCCGGTCATGGCCAGGAGCATGAAGAGCAGCGGCGGCAGCCAGAGCACGGCCGTTTTCCCCCACCCTTTGTCTTTCGCGGCGATAAACAGGCCGACGGCCGTCAGCCCCAGCAGCGGCAGCGACGTTTTCAGCGCCAGGGCCACCGGGAAGTAATACCACCAGCCCCGGTCCGACACCTGCCCCAGTAAAAACGCCGCCTTCGGCTGCTCCTCAATCACCCGAAACGTGTCCCACAGGCTGTAGGGATAAAACGGCGCAGGAATCGGCAGCGGGAAACTGCTGCCCGGAATCGGCCCAAAGTCGAAGCGGTAGATGGCCCAGAGGGTGGCATAGGCGGCCAGGGCCATGAAAAAGAGACTGGAGACTAGAGACTGGAGACTTTGGCGCGGGCGCACTCTCCAATCTCCAGTCTCCAATCTCCAAATCCCCATCACCCCCGCCATCATCGGCCAGACCATCACGCCGGTAAATTTGGCGGCCATTGTGCAGCCTGCCAGGATGCCGGTGAGGATCAGATTGCGGCGCGACGGCCGTTCCAGCCAGACCCACAAGCGCCACATCGTCAGGGTTATAAACAGCGCCAGGCCCAAATCGGTGGTCAGCAGACGGCCGTTCGCAATCAGATTCGGCTCAAACACAGCCAACACCAGGGCGATCCAGCCGGCCGCCGGCCCGGCCATCTGCCGCGCCCAGACAAACAACACCGCCGCCAGCAACACAGCCAGAGCGATGATGGCGACACGGCCGTGCACCAACATCGCCTGCGCGTTGTCGTTGGCCTGCCACATAAACACGTCGGAAAAGAGGAAATAATCGCTGGCCGCCCAGGACGGATCATCGGTGGGCAGCGTGATGTTGTCCAGCAGCAGCAGCGGCAGCGCGCCGAGTGTGTCCACCAGCGGCGGATGGCTGGTGGACATGCGGAAATCGCCTGTTTTCAGGTAGGCGTACCCGGCGGCGATGTGGTACTCCTC
>Ga0116151_10001017_pt1 | contig 26073 bp, 20 predicted proteins | sample AD_UKC117_MetaG_FD_89893 | JGI IMG/M metagenome (GOLD analysis project Ga0116151, IMG submission 89893) | Active sludge microbial communities of municipal wastewater-treating anaerobic digesters from Hong Kong - AD_UKC117_MetaG | ecosystem: Engineered > Bioreactor > Anaerobic > Digestate... | reverse complement strand
GCGGAATCGCGCCGCTCACATATACGTTGATGACCGTGCCGGAATCCACAGAGCTTGTGACCTTGCTGAAGGTCGCGCTGCTGGGCGTGATGTGCGCGGTGGTGAGCATAGGTATTTGCGAATCCATGCATAACGGCGCCAAGCTGTACAAAAAGCTGTTCCCAAACCCTTACCTTAGGATAGCGGTGGGCGGCACAATAATAATTGGGCTGACCTACCTTGTCGGCAGCGGCGATTACAACGGCGCGGGCATGAACGTGGTCTATCGCGCCTTGGGCGGAGATTGCGTCTGGTACGCCTTCATACTCAAGCTGTTGTTCACGGCACTCACGCTGTGCGCGGGGTTCAAGGGAGGCGAGATAGTCCCGACCATGTTCATAGGGGCTACTTTCGGATGCGCGGTGGGGCCGCTGTTGGGGCTTGACCCCGGGTTTGCCGCCGCGATAGGCCTTTGCGCAACGTTCTGCGGCGCGACAAACAGCCCGCTTGCGAGTATAATTCTCTCCGTAGAGGTGTTCGGCTCGCAGAACGTGCTGTACTTCGCGCTGGCCTGCGCGATAAGCTTTGTGTTGTCGGGAAATTTCTCGCTGTACTCGTCGCAAATGCCCGTGTTCAGCAAGCTGCTGCCCAAGAGACAGAGCAATTTAGAGCTTTAACGGCAGATTAGCCTAAGCACGGGATCCGATAAAAGGAAAATCGATATGGGGATACAAGCGGCGGTCAAAACGGCCGCCCAAACTATGTCTATGATGGCGTGCTGCTTGACAAGCAGGGTCGAAGCGCATATTCCAAGACACCATACGAGCATGACAAGCTTTAGAATGAGGGGCATGTTCAGGCAGGCGAAGGCGAAATAGATGTTCAAGAAGGACACCGTACAGTGTATGCTTGGAATGCAGTTGACTGACTTGCTGTCTACCGAATAGGTTGAGGCGACAAGAAAGCGCACAAGGCCGCGGGATTCGGGCGGTTCGGGGCGCTCAATAATGGTCGGGTAGACGAGGTACACGACGATGCAGATGGCAATCATGGCGACAATGGCGCCAAGGTATTCGGCGCAGCTTGACGCCGCATAGCGGGCGTAAAGGAATGGTGCGCCGATAAGGAGCGGGAACCACGACAGATATAGGAATATGAAGGCGGGGATGAAGGGGATTTTTTGATCCAACGCACCGCCGACATAATGAGGGTGCTTGGCGGCGTACTGGCAGAAGAAATAGATCGCGCCCTGCACTGCAAGCAGGATGAGCTGAACAAGCGCCAAGTTGCCAAAATCTGTCATAATTATCGCCTCCGTTCAGCGTAAGTATCGCCCAAAACGCAGAAATTGTCAAGGCTTGTATGCTAAAAATCAGAGGGCGAACGCGGCTCGTCCGCCGATAGTCACGCGGGGGAGCGGGGGTTTTCACCACAAGTTTGTTTCAAGATCCTTCGGCTGCCGCCTCAGGATGACAAAGGGGGAATTCGGGGGGGAGCGGCGCTTTTCACCACAAGTTTGTTTCAAGATCCTTCGGCTGCCGCCTCAGGATGACAGTGAGGGTACAATTGCGAATACCAAATAGGTTTGAGAGCGGCAGAACTTACTTGTCATCCTGAGCTATCGCGAAGGATCTTGCCGAAAACATGAAAGTCAAGAGGCGCTCCCCCCCTATTTTAAGCATCAATCACAAAACGTGCGGTGGTCGCAGTTCGCCCCTGCCGCCGTGACCGCTGCCATGGGGTGAGCGCCCTTTTCACAAAATTAGCGGCGTTTAGCTCCGTCTCGGCTGTTGAACGCCAGGCAACATCGTGGTATAATCATAATGAGGTATTGTGTATGTTTGTTGGCGAAGGCTTTGATATTATCGTGATAGGCGCGGGACACGCGGGCTGCGAGGCCGCGCTTGCCGCCGCACGCATGGGACAGCGAACGCTGCTTTTAACCCTATCCCTGGACAGCATTGGAATGATGCCCTGCAATCCCGCGATAGGCGGGACGGGCAAGGGGCAATTGGTGCGCGAGTTGGACGCTTTGGGTGGGCAGATGGGTCTGTGCGCCGATGATACGCTCATTCAAATGCGTATGCTGAACACGGGGAAAGGCCCCGCGGTTCATTCTCTCAGGGCGCAGATGGACAAGCGCCGCTATCATGAGCGCATGAAGCGCGAATTGGAACGTCAGGAGGGGCTTTGCATAGTTCAATCCGAGGCAATGCGCGTACTCACCGAGGGCGGCCATGTCTCCGGCGTGGTTACGGACGAGGGCTTTGCCTATCCGTGCCGAGCCGTAGTTATGGCGGCGGGGGTGTACCTTAAAAGTCGCATACTAATAGGCGACTTCTCACGAGACAGCGGCCCCTGCGGAATGCAGCGCTCGCAAGGGCTGTCGGGGGCGTTGACGGAGTTGGGCTTGCCTTTGCAGCGGTTCAAGACGGGTACTCCCGCAAGGGTCAAGCGCGAAAGCCTCGATTTTGATGAGATGGAGATACAGCTTGGGGATGTTCCGACGCCCGCGTTCTCCTTTATGAACGGTTTTTTAGAGGTGGATCAGGAGCCTTGCTATCTGACCTACACCAATGAACAGACCCACAGGCTTATATTGAGCAACCTTGACCGCTCACCCATGTACAGCGGGAAGATTCACGCCACGGGAACACGCTACTGCCCGTCGATCGAAGACAAGCTGGTGCGTTTTAGGGACAAGGATAGGCATCAGATATTTATAGAGCCTGAGGGAAGAACGACCTCGGAGATGTACGTTCAGGGTATGAGTACCTCTTTGCCCGCGGATGTGCAGGTGGATATGCTCCGAACCATGGCAGGCTTGCACCGCTGTGAGGTCATGCGTTTCGGCTACGCGATAGAGTACGACTGTCTTGAGCCAACCGCGCTCACACCCTATCTCATGGCAAGGGATGTGGAGGGGCTGTTCACGGCGGGGCAGGTCAACGGCAGCTCGGGCTATGAGGAGGCGGCGGCGCAGGGGCTGATAGCGGGAATCAACGCCGCGCTCTATCTAAAGGGCGAGGAGCCATTGGTTTTGTCGCGTTCACAAGGCTATATCGGGGTACTTGTGGACGATTTGACCATGAAGGGTACGCCCGAACCCTATCGTATGATGACCTCACGCTGCGAATACCGCCTGTTGCTGCGACAGGATAACGCCGACCTGCGCTTGACAGAGCTGGGCTTGCGCACGGGGTTGATTTCCAACGAACGGTATGATAAGATGGTGCGAAAACGGGACATGACATGTGAAACCCTTGCTAAGCTTGGAACGCATGTGCATCCCGGTGAAGCGCTTGCCGCGTATCTGGAGTCCATAGGTGAAAGCGTCCCCAAGAGCGGCGTCAGCCTTCTGGAGCTTTTGAAGCGTCCAAACGTGCGTTACACCGACCTATTGAAGATGTTCGACTGCTTGGAGCCGATTGAACCTGAGGTGGCGGAACAGGCAGAGACCGAGGCGCGCTATGAAGGCTATTTGCTGAAGCAAAACGAGCAGATAGAGCGTGAGAAGACCTTGGAGAGCACCGCCTTACCCGAGGGCTTGGACTATTCGCGCCTTGAGGGGCTGCGATTGGAAGCAAGGCAGAAGCTCGCGGCGCGACGTCCCGCAAATATCGGGCAGGCTTCGCGCATTTCGGGCGTCTCGCCCGCCGACATAAGCGTTTTGCTGATATATTCAAAGAGGGGGTTCGCACTGTGAGAGATTTGCTGTTTGCCGCCATACCCAAGCTTACCGAGGAGCAGTGCGACAAATTTGTCGCATACTATCGCTTGCTCACCGAGTGGAACGAGAGGATGAATCTGACCGCGATAACCGAGGTCAACGATGTGGTGTACAAGCACTTTGCGGATTCGCTTGCGGCGGAGCCTTACCTAAGGCATGGCGCAAGGGTCATTGACGTTGGCACGGGCGCGGGCTTTCCATCCGTTCCGCTCATGATAATGCGGCCTGACCTTAGGTTCACTCTTGTAGACGGGCTGAACAAGCGGATTGTCTTTCTTGAGGCGCTGCTTTCGGAATTGGGTCTTTCCGCCGACTGTATCCACGCAAGAGCGGAGGATTTAGGACGGGACAAGGCGCATCGCGGAGCGTATGATCACGCCGTGTCGCGTGCCGTGGCACAGCTTCGCGTACTCTTGGAGCTGACAATACCGCTCGTCAAGGTGGGAGGCAGCAGTATCTGCTATAAGGGCGTTCCCGATGAGGAGCTTGTCTTAGCCAAGAACGCCTTACGTTTGCTTGGGTGTGATGCGAAACGAGTTGACATAGCGGCGCCCTACGGGGTGCGCAGCCTGATAGTATGCACCAAAATTGCACCAACAAGCGGGATATACCCCCGTAAGGCCGGAACGCCCACGTCAACACCCCTCTGACAGCATGAGACATAAACGACGCATATAGCAAGAAAGGAAGTACAGAATGTTTTGGCAGAATCTTTGGAATCAGATATGTGATCTAATGGTAAGCGTTGGCTTCAGGCTCATCTTCGGCATAGTGGTGCTTGTCGTGGGTCTTATGCTGGTCAAGCCCATAGTAAGGAGGATTGAGCGCGGTAAAGGCTTCAACAAGATAGAAAAGAGTGTGCGCTCATTCATCAGGAGCGGCATCTACATCTTGGCGTATGCCTTTGCGATAATAATAGGCATACTTGCCATGGGTGCGTCCACCGCGTCCATTGCCGCTATCGTCGCTTCCTGCGGCGTGGTCATAGGTCTTGCCTTACAGGGCGGGCTGTCGAACCTGGCGGGCGGAATCATGATACTGATTTTTCACCCCTTTCGTTTGGGCGATTACATAGCCGTGACCGACAAGGAAGGCACGGTCGAGGAGATAGGCATATTCTACACGGCGGTGGTGACGCCCGAAAACCTTGTGGTCGTGATACCCAATTCCATTGTTACGGGCAACAGCTGCACCAATTACACGATAAAGGGTTTGCGACGCTTCGACCTCACGTTCAGCTTCGCCTATGACACCCCGCCCGAAACCGTGTATACGCTTATTGGGCAGATAGTCAAGCAGGACGGGCGAGTGCTGCAAGACCCCGAACCGTTGATAGTATTCTCGTCATACGCGGATTCCAAGGCCAACTTCTTGCTTCGAGCTTGGTGCAATACGAGCGACTACATCCCGCTGTCGCTTGCCTTAGCGGACAACGTGAAGCGCGTGTCAACCGAGCGAGGTCTGGAAGCGCCTATACAGAAGCTCAACGTTACTGTGGAGAAATAACATGAAAACGATAGGCATAATAGGCGGCATGGGTCCGCTTGCGACGATAGACCTTTACCATAGGATAGTCGAGCTGACGCCCGCACGCTCGGACGCGGAGCATATCCCGACGGTCATCGACTCAAACACAAGGATTCCGGACAGGACGGCGTCAATTCTCGCGGGTGGGGAAAGCCCGGTAAAGGAGCTTGTGCGCTCTGCAAAGCGGCTTGAGGCGGCGGGGGCTGATATTCTGCTCATCGCCTGCAACACCGCGCACTATTACTATGACGAGGTTCAGGCGGCGGCCAAGACAAAGGTGCTGAACATGCCGAGGATTACGGCAAAATATGTCAAGGACAGCGGCATGAAAAGGGTAATGCTGTTGTCCACCACGGGTATGGTCAAGGCGGGCGTATACGGGAAGGCGTTCGAGCTGTGCGCGCCGGGCGTCGAGCTGCTTTGCCCGAATGAGGAAGGCGGCGCGATACTGATGGACGTGATATACAGGGGCATTAAGGCAGGAAATGTCGATTTTGACCCCGAAAGGTTTCGCGAGTTTTTATCCAAGTGCCGTGAGGAGGGCGCTGAAAGCTTTGTACTTGGCTGCACGGAAATGCCGCTGGCGTTCGAACGTTACGGCGTCAAGGAGCCATGCGTAGATCCGACACTGCTGCTTGCAAAGGAGGCTGTGCGCCTCGCGCTTGAATAACTGAAGCATCTGCGTTTTGTGTCGCGGTTCTGTGCCTTGCGCGCTTTTTTCGGCAGGGTTATTTTGTGCGCTTTCGCGGCAGGGCAACTCCCCCGCTGTCATCCTGAGGAGCAATGCTCCGAAGGATGTTGGAGCAGACTTGCGGTAGAAGGAAGCGCTCCCCCGTGGGATAAGGGGGAAGGGACGGGCGTCCCGCCGTGAGCGTCTCTTGACTTTTGAGTTTTCGGCAAGATCCTTCGACAAGCGAAGGATGACAAGGGGGGGGTACCACTATCAAGACTGTTCGGTATTCGCACCTCGCTCATTGGCTATACTGCTTTGCTATTTTTCATGACTATGAAAGTGAAGTGCTGTTCAGCGATAAAAAGTTAAATGCAGTTCAAGAATAAAAGCCAAAAGTCATCAAACGATAGAAGTAAACTGCTATCCGGCTATTAAAGTAAACTGTTATCCTACTATAAAAGAAAAGTGCTATCTGCTATAATAGTTATATTCCGTCCTGCGAAAGGAAGCTGAATGTTTAATTAAATAGAGACTGCATTCTGTTTGACAATAGGGGTCACATGCTATCCGACTAAAAGTCACATATTAATCGCTTTTCATTTTTCGGGCTTTATGGTATCATAGCGGTTATGAAACGGGTGATTGCGATACTCCTCATGACGGCCATGCTTTGCGCCTGCGCCTCCGCTCCCGATGCGGAGACGCCTGTTTCGCCTACCGCCGAACCCATTTGGCATGTTGATGCAACCTCCGCGCCAACCGCCACTCTCACCCCGACCCCAACCCCCACCGAAGAACCCACTCCCTCCCCTACCCCCACCCCGTCGCCTACTCCCGCCGACCCCATAGCGGACTATGTCGCCGCCATGAGCGTCGAACAATTGGCAGGACAGCTCGTTCTGTTCGGCTTCAACGGCACCGACAGTGTTCCCTCCTCCTACGCCGATTTCATGGCGAAGTACCATATCGGGGGAATAGTCCTTTTCGGCGTCAAGAACACCGTGCGCAAGGACTCGGACGGCGGCTTTGCCCGCGCCGAACGCCTTATCGCCGACATCAACGCGAACAACCTCAGCGACATACCCCTGTTCATCGCCTTGGACGTTGAGGGCGGAGCGGTTACGCGCTTTACTTGGGAACGCTCGCTGTATTCCGCGAAGACCTTGGGCAACAAGGACGACACGGCCCTGGCCTATGAGCAGTTTGAGTACATCAGCCAAACCCTAAAGAGCATTGGTGTGAACATGAACCTTGCGCCCGTACTGGACGTAGCTGACGACCCATCCTCCACCTTCCTTGGCGGACGCATAATCTCAAGCGACGCGCAGATCGCGGCCCGCGTCGGCTCGGCCTGCATCGCGGGCGTTCAAGCGGGCGGCTGCCTGTCCGTGGTTAAGCACTTCCCCGGACACGGCGCGACAGAGGACGATTCCCACGCCGTCACCCCTGTGGTGTACAAGACGCTTTCACAGCTTTATTCCTATGAACTCATACCCTTTGCCGCCGGAGTCGCGGCGGGTGCGGGCGGCGTGATGGTAGGGCATATACTCTACCCCAACATCGACCCCGACAATATAGCCTCGCTGTCGCCCATATTCATCACCGACATACTGCGCGGGGAGCTTGGCTTTGACGGCATAGTCATGTCCGATTCCTTCACCATGCAGGGGCTGAGCGACTTTGCCTCCGTGCAGGACGCCGCCGTGCGCTTCATTCTTGCGGGGGGTGACGTGATACTCTGCGGCGTGGGGCAAAGCACGCAGACACGCATACTTGACGCACTGCTCGCCGCCGCAAACAGCGGCGTCATCAGCCGCGAAAGGTTAGAGGAGAGCGTTTACCGCATACTCGGCGCCAAGTCGTATGTCACGGGGTGGACGCCATAGCGACAATTCAAGACTTGTCAAAAGCCCCGACAGCGGGTATAATGAATCCAATCAGATTAGGAGAAGTAATATGAAAAAGGTTTTAATTATAGTAGGCGCCTTAGCGGGCGTAATCCTCATACTGGCGATACTGATACTGACCGAGGTCATACCCTTGGACAAGCTGTTCTCGCCCGAAACCGTTGTCGTCACGGTGACGGCCACCCCCGCCGCCGAGGTTGAGGAAACGAATGAGCCTGCCGAAACCCCGCACAGCATAGAAGTCCCTTCCGAAACGGAGGAGCCTCCCGCGACCGTTCCGCCTACCGAGATGCCCACCTGGGAGCCGATGAGCTATACACAGCAGATCGAAAACCTTGTCACGGGGCTTAGGGAGCGCGACGCCGAGAAGGTCGTCATGGTCTATTATGAGGCCTATTGGACGGCCAGCGGCATGATGCTCTACGAGGCCAACGAGCTTATGGCGGACAACCTTGAGGAGCTTAACCTGCCCAACGACCTTGCGTACTCCATAGTGTCCGAGCGCGCCGCCGACGCGGACGAGCTGGGCGCCATTCAAAAGGAGTTCGGCGGCTACGATGTGGACGCCTCGCGCATAGCCTCCGCCATGGTCGTCACCATCAGCCTTACGGGGACGGACTTTGCGCGTGAGCTTGTCTGCCACTTCGTGCAGATTGACGGCGCTTGGTTCTTGGTGGACGATATCTTCCAGCTGTTCTATTAAAGCAGCGACGGGCTTTGCTGAAGAAATACCAAGACCGTTCGGCAGCATAAAAGCGCTTACGGCTTGCATATCGGAATATTCATTCGGGGTCGCGGCAGGCGTTTGCCGCGGCTCTTTTGTAATTCATTTGGTCATTCATCAATAATTCGCATATTATACACTTGCAAAAAGCGTTAGGGAATGGTAAGATAAATTGGAGTGTGCTATACATTAGCCATACATAGGAGGCTTATTTATGAAAAGGATTCTGACTCTGACGCTTGCGGTGCTGCTCGTCTTCTCGATGTTCACCGTCACCGCGTCCGCCGCGCTCAAGGTCGGCGACGCTGACGAGAGCGGCAATGTTGACGCCAACGACGCGTCATTCATACTGCGCTATCTCGTCGATCTCGCTACTCTGACCACTCAGGGCTACGCCAACGCCGACGCCAACTGCGACAAAACCGTAAGCTCTGCCGACTCCGCGACTATACTGCGCTACCTTGTGGGTCTTGGGTCGCTGGGAACCCCCGCGTCGGAAACCACAATCAAGGTGACCGCCAACGCCAAGGTCACAGCGGCGAGCTACGCCAATCTTCGCAAAGGTCCGAGCGTCTACTACGACATAATAGCATACCTGCCCACCGACACAACCATGGATGTTTACCACTATGACGCAGGCTACTACTATATCAACGTTACCGGCACCGAGACATGGGGGTACGTCGCGGAGAGCTACATCACCTTGACAAATGACCGCATACTCTACGAGGGCACGGTCACCTACAACGGCGCGAAGCTCTGCTCCGACACCGCCATGGGTTCGCCCCTGACGAGCCTTACCACCGGAACGGTCGTCGGCATAATCGACACCGTGAGCGGCGTCTACTTGGTGCGCACCATGGACGGCAAATACGAGGGCTACATGACCACAACCTCCGTGTCTAAGGGCAAATCCATCGACGCGAACGCCGTCAAGCTCTCCACCGTTCCCAAGGATGAGGGCGGCTACGACCTGACGGGCTACGACGTCACGGGTGTGGGCGTCACCACCGCCAAGGAGCTGTACCTTAGAAAGGGCGCATCCTCCGACACCGCCAAGCTTAAATCCGTCATGAAGGGCGCCACGGTTTACGCCCTTGAGAAGACGATTGAAACCTCAACCAAAATAGCTTGGCTGCACGTACTCGTGCCGAACGGCTCCACCCTTATGGAGGGCTACATCAAGTATGTGGAGGGGAGCGCGACCTATATCAACTTCCCGAACGGCAGAATCTTCAAGACCGTCCACGTCAAGGCCGACACTATCCTGAGGGAGGGTACCTCCGCAAGCTCTACCTCGCTGCATCTGTTCGCCTCCGAAACGCAGGTGGGCGTGCTTGAGATGAGCGACAACTATTGGAAGGTCATCACGCTTGACGGCGAGTTCTCGGGCTATGTGTACCTTGATTACTTCGTATACGGCACCGAGGCGTCCTTGGATTCCGACTTTGCAGCGACTCTGAAGGATCCCACGCCGTCCACTCCGGGTTCGGAGGCCGGTGTTCCCGACGGAACCCGCGCTCAGGGCGTCGCCAACTCCGCAGTGTATATCTGGACGGAGCCGTCCGCCAACTCCACAAAGCTCGGCACCGTCTCACAGAACGCCGTGCTGTACATCTTCGACACCGTTGACGACAAGGACGGGGTTGCCAATCAGAGCTGGTACTATGTGCAGGTCAAGGGCGCAAGCCCCACGGTCAAGGGCTACATAGTCGCAAGCTATGTGGATCTTTCCACCGACTATATCCTTTACTTCGCGTACCCCGCTCCCGCCAAGACGGGCGGCTACGTCTACCTCAGAGCGTCATCAAGCACCTCGGCCGAGAAGCTTGCCAAGCTCTATTCCACCGACAAGATAGGCATACTCGGCTATGTCAAGGAGCATGACGGCGACATCTGGTACAAGGTTCGCGTAATCTCCACAGGTCTTGAGGGTTGGATGCTTGAGACCGACACCAACCGCACCTTCGTGGCCGCCGACTTCCCCGACGGCGAGACGGGCGAGACGACCGTGACCGACTGGGACAAGGTCGTTTCGATAGGCGCCATGAACCGCAACGCCAATTGCTACTACGGCGCGGGCACGGGCTATGAGGTCTGCCAAGCCTTGACAAGCGGTTCTCAGGTGCTTATCTACGATACCACCACCGGCACGGACGGACAGCTTTGGTACAAGATAAAGACCGCCATCAACGCTTCCGCTTACAGCTATGTGCAAAAGGCCTATATAACGCTTGTCGCGCCCATCATGGTCAATCCCGTATTGACCGGCGACATGGAGAATGTCAAGCTTCGCAAGAGCAGCTCCACCTCCGCGACCGTGGTCAACAAGCTCGTCGAGAGCGACAGGCTTGCGGTAACGGGCTATATCGTGGAGAGTGACGGCGACATTTGGTACAAGGTGCAGGTCATGACCCAAACGAGCAACAACACGGGCTATGTGCTGGCCGATCAGACGAGTGTCGTGTTCATCGCGGAGACGAAGGCCGCTCCCGCAACGGCGGGCGGAACTGTGAAGCTGTACTCCTCGTCCAATACCTCCGGCTCGGTTGCCGCGACCGTTGCCGACGACACCGCGCTGCTCATCTACGCCTACTCCTATGACAGCGTTGACAGCAGTCTGATGTTCAGAGTGTTCGTGTTCTCAACGGGCGAATGGGGCTATGCCGAAGCTGCCGAAACCGACCTTGCAATCACCGAGGTCAAGCTGGCTGCCGCCGGTACCAAGCTCTACAAGAAGGCGGCTACGTCCTCCACGGTGCTTGCCACCTATGAGGACAGTATGCTTGTAGGCGTCATCATCACCGCGGATGGTTGGAGCTACGTTTTCGTACTCGACACGGGCGCGTGCGGCTACATGAAAACAAGCGCTCTCTCATAGACCTTGAGTTCGAATATCAAAAAATCAACAGCGATCCTATGCCTTGTCGCGCTTTTGTGCGTGCTGTCCTTGGGCTGTGCCGCAGAGAAGCGGAGCGAGCTTGTAGCCATGGAGACGGAGGTGCCGGTGATTACGCCCACCCCCGTCGCCACGGCCGAACCCATGTGCATAGTGATCGAGCCTAATGAAACCAACGTCCCCATCGCGGTAGCACCCGCGTTAGGGACGGCTTCGCCGTCACCCTCGCCCTCACCCAACCCCTACGCCGGACTTGAGGTGCATTTTCACGAGAGCTGCGAAGGCTTTTACTACGTCAAGCTGACCGAGGAGCTGAAGGAGCGCATCACAGGCACGAGCTACCCTGCGGAGGGCAGCGACAGCGTGAGCTATGACGACCTTAGGTATGTGCATATACTCTATGTGGATTTTCAGGGTACGCAGCATGAGGGCGAGCTTATAGTCAACCGCGTTGTCGCCGCCGAGGTCATGGACATATTCTATCAGCTCTACATGGCGGGCTATCCGCTCGCATCGGTAAGGTTGGTAGACGACTTTGACGAACCATTCGACGACAGCCTGTCCATGGCGGCAAACAACAGCTCGTCCTTCTGTTACAGATTCGTTTCGGGTACGGAGCGGCTGTCTTGGCACGCCTTCGGGCTTGCGATAGATATCAATCCGTTGATGAACCCCTATATCGTGGGCGATCACGTTTCACCCGCGGAGGGCGCGGAGTATGTTGACCGCAGCAATATGCGTGCGGGCATGATAGACGAGAACGATTTATGCTATCAGCTGTTCATCTCCTACGGTTGGAAGTGGGGCGGCGATTTCAAGTCGTCCAAGGACTATCAGCACTTCTATAAGGAAGTGGACTTGTAGAATAGAGCGGCGACAATTGAGCAAGGAGGCTGATCCGTAACAGATTAGCCTCCTTGTTTTTCCCTTGGTATGGGGTTAGCCGCTCGATAAGCCCTGCCCGTGTACGTCCTTCAACCGCATTGTCACACGCGGGGGAGCGGTGCTATCACCGCAAGCTTGTTTCAAAATCCTTCGGCTGCCGCCTCAGGATGACAGCGGGGGTTTGTTGGCGGAACAAGTCAGGATGACAGAGGGGGAACAATTGTTAATGCCAAACAGGTTTGAGAGTGGCTATAACTTCCATGTCATCCTGAAGCAGCACTATGGGACGGACAAAAGAGGCGGTCTGTTATGCCTTTGCCTTTATCTTGGCGGCGGTGGGCTTACTGTCGCCGTGCATGACGAACAGCATGGTAATGAAGGCGAGCCCGACGAACACGGACGCGTAGGGGAACAGCACGGTCATGCCCATCTTATCCATTAGCAGACCGGAGGCGTAGGGCGTCAGAGTCTGCGCCGCCATGCTCGCGGTGTAGTAGAATCCCGTGAACTTGCCCACGTCTCCGCCCTTGGCCAACTCCACAACCATGGGGAAGCTGTTGACATTTATCGTGGCCCAGCCTATGCCGGCAAGGGCGAACATACAGTTCATCACCATGACCGAGCTGCCCGCCCTGAGGAATGACGCGGTGACGAACGCTGCGGTGAGCATGACTATGCCCGCAAGGATGCACTTCTTGCGGCCAATCTTGGAGGCGACAAACCCCACGGGCAGGTAGGCTATGACGGCGGCTATCTGCGCTATCATCAGCGTGGTGTTGAAGTCAAGGTTCAACACATTGCCCGCGTAGACGGAATACTTGGAGGTGACGGCGTTATAGCCGAAGAACCACAGCATGACGGAGGCGAGTATCAGAAGCAGCGAACGCAGCTCGGCGCGTGAGAGCTTGCGGCTGCCCTTGCCCGAATCATCGACAGACTCGTCAATGCCGTACTTGATGCTGTCCTGCTCCATTTCGGCTACGAACTTAGGCTCTCTGACCTGCCAGAGGAATACCGCGAGCGCGACAAGCATTATGCCGCCCACTATGCCGAAGAACACAGTGTAGCTCATCATGGCGTTGACGGCGGCTCCCGTCTTGAACACCATGCCGAGCGCAAGCACGCAGACGCCGCCCAAGGTACCCATGAGGTTGATTATCGCGTTGGCCTTGCTCCTCAGGGGCTTCATGGTGACGTCGGGCATGAGCGCGACGGCGGGCGAGCGGAAGGTTGCCATGGAGATAAGCACTATAAGCAGTACCGCGATGAACAATATTAGCGTGCCGGGGTTGGCCTTGGTTATCTCATGCACATAGGCCTGTCTTGCGGGGACGACAAAGTCGGTGTAGTCAGCGTTGGCCTGCCCGTCCACCTTGGACGTTATGGCGGTGAACTCCTCCTCGGTGAACCTGTCCGCCAAGGTGTAGACCTCGCCGGAGGGGGTCATAAGCTCCTCTTGATAATCATGCTCATAGAGCAGCTCAAGCGCCGCGGGGTCGTCCACCGTGGAGACCTCGGTGATGTTCTTGAGCTGAGCCATGTCCACAAAGGACAGCCCGATAAAGGCCAAGACCGCGACTATCGTTCCAACGACGATGAAGGGGGTACGCCTGCCAAACCTGCTCTTGGACTTGTCGGAGAGCGTGCCAAAGAGCGGCAGCATGAACAGGGCTAAGATGTTGTCAAGGGCCATGATTATGCCTGAGCCTGCCTGCGACATGCCGAACTTGTCGGTCAGTATCTTTGGGATAACGCTGTCGTAGGCCTGCCAAAATGTGCAGATGAGAAAAAAGGCAAAGCCCACGAAGATGGTACGCTTGTAGTTGAGCTTCATGATAAAAAACTCCTTGTAAAAGATATGTACATTATAGCCGAATTGGTGTATAATGACAAGAAGAAATCGGAGGTTGTCATGGATTGGATTGATATAGTCGTTGAGACGCTCGCCATCGCTGCCGCGCTGTTTATGATATGGATGCTCATGGTATGGCCCGAGACTCCAAAGCGCGCGCAAACCGCCCCCTTCAAGAACCGCAATCTTGCCCATCGGGGCCTCTATTCCAAGGATCAGAGCATACCTGAGAACTCGCTTCCCGCGTTCAGAGCGGCGGTGGAACACGGCTACGGCGCGGAGCTGGACGTTCAGCTCACCCGCGACGGGCAGGTGGTGGTCTTTCACGACGACAGCATGAAGCGCGTCTGCGGTGTGGACGGGCAGATCTGTGACTTCACCAAGGCACAGCTTGACGAGATTGCCCTGTTCGATACACAGGAGCATATTCCGCTTTTCACCGAGGTACTGGAGATTTTCGAAGGCAAGCAGCCGCTTATAGTCGAGCTGAAGTCCGTTCGGGACAACCCCGCCCTATGCTCGGCGACGCTTGACATACTGCTTCAGTACAAGGGCGCATACTGCGTGGAGAGCTTCGACCCGCACATTGTCCGCTGGTTCTATAAGAAAGCCCGCTTCATCATGCGCGGACAGCTCAACGAGCCGTACTCCGGCTGGCGCAAGTACCACAGCGCATGGAAATCCATGCTTATGGGCACAATGGCAACGAACTTTCTCACCAAGCCGCACTTTATTGCCTACGGGCTGCCCAAGCGCCCGTTCGTGGTCAAGCTTGTAAAGCGTCTCGGCGCGTTCATGGTGTGCTGGACGGCGCGGGACGAGAATGAACACGAAGCTCTTGCGGAGTTCTACGACTGCATTATCTTTGAACACTATCTACCCGAACCCGAAAACAAACAAGACTAAACGGAGGTGTATCTTATGAATCTACTAAAACAGCTCAAACTTTCCCTTTGGGTGATCGCCGTTGTCTTCATCCTCTTGGGGCTCGCCCTGATCATCTGGCCGTTGGGCGCGCAGATGTTCATCTGCTGGGTGCTTGCCATAGCAGCCGTGGCCTTTGGCGTATTCAAGATTATCAACTACTTCACAAGCAAAAAGCTCGGAGCCGAATTCCAATTCGGCCTCGTCGTAGGAACCCTCTTTGTCGTGCTGGGCATACTCATGATGATATGGTCGAAGCAGCTTGTCACAGTCTTTGGCGTGGTCATCGGCATTGCCATCATTGTCAACAGCGTCATTCGCTTGCAGCTTGCCATGGAGTTTAAGCGCAACATGGACAAGAAGTGGATTGTCATGCTGCTTGCCGCCGCAGTCATGCTGATATTCGGTATCATCCTGCTCTTTAGCCCGCTCAAGACCGCGCAGGCCGCCGCCGTGTTCGCCGGAATTATCATACTGATAGACGGCGTGTTCACCTTGGGCGAGATCATCTACACCCAGATCAAGCTCAAGTAACGGAAAATGAAGAAGCCCGATAAAGCTCAGCTCAAGGCGTTTGCCCTGCGCATACTCTGTATGCTCGGCGGAAATATCTGCTACGCCGTCGCTGTGGACTTCTTCCTTGCGGGAAACAACATAGCCGCGGGCGGCTTGTCGGGCGTTGCCATCATAATCAACAGCTTCGTGACCGTGCCGATAGGACTGTTCTCCTTCATCGTGTCTATCCCGCTCTTTATATGGATGTTCTTCGCCAAGGACTTCAAGTTCATGGCCATGACCATGCTCTCGGCCGTCACCTACTCGACAGCCGTGGACCTCATCGCGAAGCTTCCGCAGCTTACCGACGACATGATGATAGCCTCCATCTGCGGCGGCATAGCCTACGGCGTGGGCGCGGCGCTGCTGATGCGCGCCGACTGCTCCGACGGCGGCACAGACCTCTTGGCAAAGCTGCTGTTGACGCGCTTTAAGAATATGTCCCTCGGCAAGATGTTCATGGTCGTTGACGGCTGTATAGTCGTCGCCGCCATGATAGTCTTTAAGTCCTTTGAATCGGGCTTCTACGCCATACTCACCTTGGGTATCTGCTCCTACGTTACCGACCTGCTCATTCGCGGCGTCAACCGTGCCGAGGTCTTTTACATCATCACCGGCTCCGACCCCGAACCGCTTGCACGCGCCATCATGGAGGGGCTTGACAGGGGCGTCACCTGTCAGAAGGCCACGGGTATGTACAGGCATACCGAACGCAATATCCTCATGGTCGTCGTCAAGACGCGTCAGGTGTACAAGCTCAAGGATATAGTCAAGCGCACCGACCCCACCGCCTTTATGTTCCTCTCGTCTGCAAGCGAGGTCTTGGGCGAGGGCTTTGGCGGCATTGACGCCAATAAGGTGGAGGAAAACGCGCTGATAGGCTATATCAGAAGAAAACGCGAGACCAAGCGGCAGCAGCGATGACGCCGCACCCCAAAGAAGCGGGACACGGAATCGACAATAACCCTTTTTTATGTAATCGGAACGGACAATGCAGGAACATCCCGCGTTGCCCGTTCCTTTATATCGCGGGGTTGTCACGTCATGACCTTGTGTATGGTTTGCCGCCTCACCGCGTTGCCCGTTCCTTTATATCGCGGGGTTGTCACGTCATGACCTTGTGTATGGTTTGCCGCTTCACCGCGTTGCCCGTTCCTTTATATCGCGGGGTTGTCACATCATGACCTTGCGCCAAATAAAACGAGCAAGTCAACCTGACTTGCTCGCCTTGTTTAAGCGCCTGTTCGGGGTCGTCCGGCTTTATTACGAGAACCGCATGGTATCTGCAAGCTCGGGCAAAATGTCGCCCGCGTCGCCTCCTTACAGCTCAAAGCAGCGTTCGGCGTTGAAGCAGCAGACGTCCTTGACAAGACCGCCCACGGTTTCTATATCGTTGGGGTACTCGCCGTTCTCGACGAAGCCGCCCATGACATTGCAGAGTATGCGGCGGAAGTACTCATGGCGGGCGTAGGAAAGGAAGCTCCTGCTGTCCGTGAGCATACCGACGAAATTGCCGAGCACACCCAAGCTCGCAAGCGTGCGAAGCTGCGCCGTCATGCCGTCGCGGGTGTCGTTGAACCACCACGCGCTGCCGTGCTGCATTTTGCCGCGCACGTTATCCTGACCAAAGCAGCCCGCGACCGTGCAAAGCTGCGCGTTGTCCTTGGGGTCAAGACTGTACAGTATGGTTTTGGGAAGCTCATGTGTACTCTCAAGCGCGTCAAAGAGCTTCGCGATGCTCTGTACGCAGGAGCTGTTGTCTATGCAGTCATAGCCCGTGTCGGGGCCAAGCCTCTCAAGCATTATGCTGTTGACGCTTCTTACCGCGCCGTAATGAAGCTGCATGACTATGCTCAGCCTATTGTACTCGCGTCCAAGGTGTACAAGAATCGCGGTCTGATAGCCCTCAATCTCACGAAGCGTCAAAGCCTCGCCGTTTATCGCCTTGTTCAAGGCGGCGTCGGCCTCCGCTTCGCTTATCGTGCAAAACGGTATGTAATCAAGTCCGTGATCGGAGGCTCTGCACCCGTGCGCCTTGAAACGCTCAAGGGTCGCGGTGAGCGCCCGCTTCATGTCGGCAAGCGATGAAATCCCAAAGCCCACGACCTTTTCAAGCTTCTTTACATAGTCCGAGAAGCCCGCCTTGTGCAGGTTAATCGCCTTATCGGGGCGGTAGCTCGGCACTACAAGCACGTCAAAGGAGGGGTCGTTCTTTATGCGCTCATGCCATTCAAGGCTGTCCGTGGGGTCGTCCGTGGTTCCTATCATCCTGACATTGCTTTGGAGAATCAACCCACGCGCCGACATTTCGGGGCTTTGCAGCTTCTTGTTGCAAAGGTCAAAGACCTCGTCGGCGTTGCCTTGTGAAAGCACTCCCTCAAAGCCGAAGAAGCTCTTCAGCTCCAAGTGACACCAGCTGTACATGGGGTTGCCTATGCAGCGGGTGAGCGTCGCCGCGAAGCTTTGGAATTTCTCCCTGTCCGTGGCGTCGCCCGTGATGAAGCGTTCGGGAACTCCGTTTTGACGCATGAGCCTCCACTTATAGTGGTCGCCGCCAAGCCAAACCTCGGTGATGCTCGAAAAACGCTTGTCCTCGAATATCTCCTTGGGGCTGATGTGGCAATGATAGTCCACGATGGGCATACCCTCCGCGAAATCGTGGTAAAGCGTCCTCGCGGTGGGGCTGTCCAACAGGAAGTCCTTATCCATGAAAGCCTTCATGCTACGCCTCCTCGTTGAAGCGGGTCTTGTCTATCCATAGCCCCAGCGCGGGGTTGGGAATGAAGAATATCTCCTCGCCGTCCTCAAGCGTGTTGTAGCCGCTGCGGAGCTTTTCGGGGTCGTAACGCTTTACGGTCTCATCATAGTCAAGGGGATTGAAGTGAACGGAAGCAATCTCCTCCTTGGAGATGCTCTTGACCGCGTAGCTTATCCTGAACCTGCCGTCCGATGAACCGTGAATGAGGTGCGCCGCCGCTCCCATGTTGTCCCTGAGGTCGGCGTTTTCGGGCTTGTTGAACAGCTCCAAGACCTTCAGCCTGCCGCAGTAGCCGTACTTGCGTATGAGCGCGTCCACCGCCGAGTCCTCGCCGAAGCGCTCCACGCCGGGGGCAAGCACGATAAGGTCGCCGCCCGTGGCTATCGCCATGCGCGTCCTGTAAACCGCCTTGTTGCCAAGCCAAGTGCTTTTGAACTCCTTGGGGTCAAGGTAAACCACGCATTTCTTGACGCCATGCTCCAAGAAATCCACGTTCTTCTTCTGCGCAAGGGCAATCGCCGCTTCAAGCGCGTCGCGCTCCGCGCCCATGAACATACCGTGGGTGTTGATGACGCCGCCGGGCGCCGTGGTCACGGTGAGCAGGAACACGAGCGGGATATCCTTGAGGTAACGCTTCAGGGCATAGTCGAAGATGCGGCGAACAGGGGTATTGTCCCTGCCCATCATGCGCTCCATGCCGTAGACCGCGCCTACCATGTGCGACTTGTTAATCATGTCCGCGCCGCCCACGCCCACAAAGATGTTCTTGGAGTGGTTGGCCATTCCGATGACCTCATGAGGTACGACCTGACCTATGGAGAGTATGAGATCATAATTGCCGTCGATAAGGCGGTGATTCACCTCAACGTCAATAGGCTCATTCCACAGTCCCTCGGTTATCTCGGCTATGAAATCGGCGGGAACCTCCCCTAAGCGCACCACGTCGCTGCGCCAGTTATGCTCCAAAAAGGCTGAGTAGGGGATGTCGGGGAACATATCGGCGGCCTGCTCCTTCGTTACGGGAACATGGGTACCCAAGGCGGGCAGTACATCCACCTGCGCTCCCGCCTCGTGGTAATAGTTATAGCACACACAGGAAAGGAAGCCCGCGTTGCTGTGATAGCGCGTATAGTCGGGCGGGATAAGAAGCACGCGCTTTGCGGGCCGCTTTTCAAGCTCCGCCGTGAGCGCCGCTTTCAAAACCACATTCGGTATGCCCTTGCCCGTGGTATCGCTAAGGCAAATGTCCATATTAAACCCCGCTGTAAGCGGAGAACCCGCCGTCAATCGGCAGCACAACGCCGGTCACAAAGCCCGAAGCATTGTTGTCAAGCATGAACAGCATACCTCCGATAAGCTCCTCGGCCTCGCCAAAGCGATCCATGGGGGTGTTTCTCAAAATCTTGCCCGTCCTTGCGGTGGGGGTGCCGTCGTCATTCCACAGCAGCTTCGCGTTCTGGGTGGTGGAGAAGAAGCCGGGGGCAAGCGCGTTGACCCTGATACCCTGCTTTGCAAAATGCACAGCCAGCCAACGGGTGAAGTTGGACACGGCGGCCTTTGCCGCTGAGTAGGCGGGAATCTTGGTCAAGGGGGTAAAGGCGTTCATCGAGCTGATGTTGAGTATGACGCCGCCGGGAGCGTCCAGCATATCACGCGCAAACGCCTGCGTGGGCAGCAGCGTACCCTTCATGTTAAGCCCGAACACGAAGTCAAAGCCCGCGGGATCGAGGTCGAAAAAGCTTTTCTTGGCGGGGTCGTCCATGACTGCGCGATCGAAGAACTCATCGTCCGTAGTGGCTCTGGGGTTGTTGCCGCCCGCGCCGTTGATGAGAATCCCACACTTGCCGAAGCTGTCCAAAACGGTTTGGTGAGCCGCCTCTACGCTCTCGGGGTCGAGCACGTTAAGCTTAACGGCAATCGCCTTGCCGCCCTCGGCGTTGATTTCGTCCGCGACGAGCTGTGCCTTATCGACAGCCAAGTCAAGTATCGCGACCTTCGCGCCGCATTTTGCCAAAGCCTTCGCGAACATACTGCAAAGGACGCCTGCGCCGCCGGTTACAACGGCGGTCTTACCCGAAAAGTCGGGGGTGTACGGTAGTTTCATATCTTATCTCCTTAATATTTTATTGGGAGGGCGATGCTCGTCCCCTTGTTGTTGCCGTAAACCGCGGACGGGGAGGAAACCCCCTCGCCCGCTCTGATGCTTTTATGCCGTGTAGGTCGAAGCGGAGGTGCTTCCGCCCTCGCCCGTCCAATTGGTGTGGAAGAACTGTCCCCTTGGGCTGTCCAGACGCTCATAGGTATGCGCTCCGAAGTAGTCGCGCTGAGCCTGAAGCAGGTTGGCGGGCAGTCTGTCGGTGGTGTAGCCGTCAAAGTAGGACAGCGCGGAGGTAAACGCGGGCATGGGCAGACCGGAGCGAATCGCGGTGGAGCAGACCTCGCGCCACGCGGGGACGCGCTTTTCGATGGTATCCTTGAAGAAGGGGTCCATGAGCAGGTTGGAGAGCTTGGGGTTATTGTCGTAGGCTTCCTTTATCTTGCCCAGGAACACCGAACGGATGATACAGCCGCCGCGCCACATGAGTGCGATACCGCCGTAATTGAGGTTCCAGCCATAGGTCTTGGCGGCGGCGCGCATGAGTGTGTAGCCCTGCGCGTAGGAGATTATCTTGCTCGCGTACAGCGCTTGGCGAATCTGCTCGATGAAAGCCTTCCTGTCGCCCGTAAATTCGGGGATGGCTCTGTTGTACGCGGCGGCGGCTTCCACGCGCTCCGCCTTCATAGCGGACAGACAGCGTGAGAACACGGCCTCGCCAATGAGCGTGAGGGGTACGCCCTCGTCCAAAGCGGCGATGCCCGTCCACTTGCCGGTACCCTTCTGACCCGCGGTGTCCAGAATCTTATCAACTATGGGCTTGCCGTCCGTGTCCTTGTAAGCCAAGATTTCGGCGGTAATCCCGATTAAGTAGCTGTCAAGCTCGGTCTTGTTCCACTCGGAGAATACCTCGGCTATCTCGTCCGCGTTCATGCGCAGAACATCGCGCATGAGCTGATACGCCTCGCAGATAAGCTGCATATCGCCATACTCTATGCCGTTATGCACCATCTTCACAAAGTGACCCGCTCCGTTCTCGCCTACCCAGTCACAGCAGGGTGTGCCGTCCTCGACCTTGGCGCAGATAGCCTGAAACACGGGCTTGACATGCTCCCAAGCCTCGGGCGAACCGCCGGGCATCATGGACGGGCCGTGAAGCGCGCCCTCCTCGCCGCCCGAAACGCCAGTGCCGACGTACAAAAGACCCTTGGACTCGACATACGCGGTGCGTCTTATGGTGTCGGGGAAGTGGCTGTTGCCGCCGTCGATGATAATATCGCCGGGTTCAAGCACCTCGAGCAGCTTCTCTATGAAGTCGTCCACCGCCTGACCCGCCTTGACCATGAGCATGACCCTGCGCGGCGTCTTGAGATTGTCCTTTAAGTCCTCCAAGCTGTGGCAGCCAATGATGTTCCTGCCCTTGGCCCTGCCGCTTACGAAGCGGTCAACCTTCTCCACCGTGCGGTTATACACCGCGACTGTGAAGCCCTTGGATTCCATGTTCATTACAAGATTCTCGCCCATTACGGCAAGACCTATGAGTCCGATATCAGCCTTGTTCATCTCTTTACCCTCGCGTTTCCTTTGTAGATGCTCCACACCTGCTCCTCGTCGGCGGGCGTGGCGTAGTCCGTAAGCGCGGTCGTTGCAAGAACGCCCGAAGCCCAACCGAATTGCAGACAGCGCTCACCGTCCCAACCCTTGAATATACCGTAGAGCAGTCCGCCCGTGAAGCCGTCCCCGCCGCCGATGCGGTCAAGCACGGGGATTTCACGCGGAAGCTCAACGTGCCACTGCCCGTCGGCGCAGAGTATCGCGCCCCAGAGGTGACAGTTCGCGCTCACAACCTGCCTCAAGGTGGTGGCAAAGTAGCGGGCGTTCGGGTAGCGCTTCTGCGCTTCGCCTATCATGCCCTTGAAGCCCTCGATCTTGGCGGACAGGTCCTTACCGCCCGCGTCGGGGCCTTTGATACCCAGAGCAAGCTGGAAGTCCTCCTCGTTGCCAACCAATATGTCCGCAACGGAAGCTATCTCGTTGAACGCGGCGGAAAGCTCCTCCTTGCGTCCTTCCCAGAAGCTTGCGCGGTAGTTGAGGTCGAAGGACACCAGTGTGCCATACTCCTTGGCTTTCTTGGCAAGCGCGACACAGAACTTCGCGGTCTCGGGCGACAGCGCGGCTATAAGCCCCGAAATATGCAGTATGACGACGCCCTCGGCGCCGAAGATGCGGTCAAGGTCGAAATCGTCCATGGAGAGGGTGCGGCCGACTTCACCGGAACGGTCGTTCCACACGCGTGGCCCGCGCAGACCGAAGCCGCTGTCCGCGATGTTGAACTGATGGCGATAGCCCCAAGGCCCGCCCTGAGGCACGGAAACGCCTTCATAGGCGATGTTGCGGCCGCGAAGCTCGTGCTGAATGAACAGCGAAACGGGGCTGCCCTCCACAAATTTCGTGAGGGCGACGCAGGGGAAGCCCAGACTTGACGCGATGTTTAGGACGTTGGTCTCGGCGCTCGTGGACTGCATCATGTAGAGATTGCTTGTGTGTACGGCCTGACGGCTTTCGGGGGTAATCCTAACGCCCATGCTTGTGGGGCAGGCCAATGCGTATTTCTTCATATAACAATTCCTCCTTTTAGGGGTGCTTTAGTCCTGTGGAATCTGACTGTACAGCAGCTCAAGGTGACGGCCTATATGCTGCTCAAGCCTCTTCGCGTACAGCTCGTCATGCTCGCGCCAGTTCGCGTAGAGCCTGTCGCGGTACAGGGAGTTGCCGTTCTCGTCCTTCGCGCTTAGGATAAGCCCGTAGGTTATGTGGATAAGCTGACGGGCGTCGTTCTGCGTGAACAGCTCCGGAAGCTGCGCGTCGGTCAAGGTATCAAGGGCGGGAATGTTGTTGAGGTTGGTGGTGACATGATAGTACTTCTTAGCCTCATGGAACGCGACAAGCGCATAGGCGTGTACCTCGCGATAAAGCTTGGGGTCGGTCTCGGCGGTGACGCGCATGGCCTCAAGCCAGTTCGTTCCGGCGGTTTTGACATGGAAATTGCCCAAGGTCAGTCTGCCAATTATCGGGAACACCGAAAGCTTGTCCGAACCGGAGTGAATGGACAGCTTGTAGCCGAACCTGCGGGCGACGGCGGCGTGTACCGCCATCTCGCTCTCGAACTGCTTCAAATCTCCGATATAATCTATGCCCTTTTGGAACTCGCCGCAGAAGCGGGGAGCCACGGTCGCAAGCTCCACATGGCGCAAGGACAGCTCGTTTGCCACGAAGAAGTGTTGGGTTGGCGTTGTGGGGGTCGCTGTCTCGTCTATGGACAGCTCGAAATCGACGGGCTTGCCCTTGATGTAGCTGTGGAAAATTCTGTCTGCGTGCTCAATCGCTCCGCCGTAGATGAGGGCGCAGCGCATAAGCTCCTCGGCGGTGAAGTGAATCTCGTGATTCTCCACCTTGAAGCTCTTGTCCTTGTAGCGGGCTTCAAGCTCCGCGTTGGGGGTATATTCCTTCTTGAGCTGTTCTGTGGGCATGTCCTCGACGTCGTTGCGGATATGCTCGCTGCAATCCAAGGTTATCATGGTGTAGCCGCAGGAAAGGGCGTACTCGACCTCCTTGTCGGTCTTGAGGTGATCGCCGTCCGCACCAAAGCCGCCCTGCCAGTCCTCACGGAACACCGCGTAGCTTGCGCAGTCTAAGACGTTGTCGAAGTCACGGTGGGTGAGCGTCAGCTCGCGTATGGACTGCTGCGCCAAGACGGGCGCGGCGTCATACTTGCGGAACACGCGGATATGACCATAGGAGGCTATGCCAAGCCTGTCGCCCACGCCGAAGCTGCGCTTACGGGTTAGTACCGGCACAGGCGCCGTGAAGGGGAATACGCGGCGCAGGACTACCGCGTTCTCGTGGTTTTCGGGGGCAATGAACTCGCCGTCAATCACCTGTCCCGAAAAACCGGGGTTCTCGCCGCGAACGACAAGCACGTCAGCCTTTGACCCGCGTGCGACGCTGACCGTGGTGTTGCCCGCGCTGTGTACCGAATTCTTATAGATATCCATGAAATACGTCCTTTCTGACCTTTATCTTATGAGCCTGTATTGCCCATTGTCATACATTTCAAGATTGCTGAGGAAGATAAGCTCGTTGCCCACATACACAAGCTCGCGGGTGGGTCTTTCGCCGCGCAGAAGGTAGTCGGTGAGGTACTTTGAAGCGGTGTAGGCCTGCGAATAGGGCTTTTTGTGGAAAAGGTTGGTGAACACGCCCGACTTCAACAGCTCCATGGTCTGCGAAAAGAGGTCGCTGCCCACCGCGATGAGCTTGCCCGCCCTGCCGCTCTCCGTCAAGGCGCGCCCCAAGAGTACGCTGCTCTTGGCGTTGACCGCGCAGCAGGCGCAGACGGAATCGGAGGATAATAGCTCCTTGACCAAGCTTAGGGTGCTTTCGTTGGAGTTGACCGAGGGCAGCTTGACAAGGCGAATATCGCCGCCGTAACGCTCAAAGCCCTCGACCACCAAGTAGTGGGAGGGGTCGTGCGGATCGCCCGTGAGCATCAAAACGCCCGCGCCGCACGGGGTCTCGCGGTCGATAAGCTCCGCCATTACGCTGCCAATCACGGGGTAGTTGGACTGAACGCAGCAGAGGCGGCCGGATTCAGGCTCGTCGCTGCCGATGAGCGCGACGGGTATGCCGCGCTCGATGAAGGGCGCAAGCAGGGGCGGCTCGCCTTCGCCGCCGTAGCCGGAGGTCAAAAGCCCGTCTATCGGCTCGTCCATGAGCGCGATAAGCTCGGCGTTCTGCCCGCCTTGTGTGAAGGGACGCAGAACAAGCTCAACATTGAGGTCGATAAGGTTCTTGAAATAGGACTTGATGCCGTCCCAAATAAAGGCAAAATAGTAGCGTCCCTCGCCCTCCTCGGAGGGGAAGCAGGCGGCTATGCGCAGGCTCTTGCGCGCAAGCGACGCGGCGGCGGAGTTGGGACGGTAGCCCAATGACTTGGAAACCTCAATTACACGTTCGCGGGTGACGTCGCTGACGCCCGCCTTGCCGGTTAAGGCGCAATGCACCGCGCCCACGGAAAGGCCCGTTTCCCTTGCTATGTCCTTGATCGTCACTCGCTTTTCCATCGTGTCCTCCGTTACCGTAATGCCGCACCCGCCCGCCGTGCGGGTATCAGAAGCTTGCCATGCTTTTTCTTAGGGGCTTGCCGTGAAGTTCCTTAGGGGCTTGCGATGACGCTTCACCATCAGCGCCGCCCGCCGTGCGGATCATTCGTATACTTCATTAAGACCTATTGCGCTTTGCAAGTAGTTTACTAAAACGTTTTAGTAACGAGGACAGTATACCGCCGACGTCCGCGCTTGTCAAGGATAAAAGCTCTCCGCATTTGTAAAATTTCGCTCTTTGCCACCCCACCCCATTTGCAAGAATTCGTGCATTGCCAGCCCACTCCGCTGTCATCCTGATATGTTCCGCCAACACCCCCCACTGTCATCATAATATGATCTGCCAACCCATCCCCACTGTCATCCTGAGGAGCGACAGCGACGAAGGATCTTGAAACAAGCT
>Ga0116151_10001011_pt1 | contig 26112 bp, 19 predicted proteins | sample AD_UKC117_MetaG_FD_89893 | JGI IMG/M metagenome (GOLD analysis project Ga0116151, IMG submission 89893) | Active sludge microbial communities of municipal wastewater-treating anaerobic digesters from Hong Kong - AD_UKC117_MetaG | ecosystem: Engineered > Bioreactor > Anaerobic > Digestate... | reverse complement strand
CGCCCTTCGTCACCGCGCTGCGTCGCACCGAGACGGTCGACACGCTCCTCGTCGAGGTGCAGACCGACTGCGGCACCACGGGATTCGGTGAGGCGCCGCAGGTCTGGCAGGTGACCGGAGAGTCGCTCGCCGGCGCTCAGGCCTGTGTCGAGCAGCTGCTCGGTCCGCTGCTCGTCGGCGCCGACACCGACGACTGGGTCGAGCTGGCCGAGCGGGTGCACCGGGTGTGCGCCCGCAACTTCGGGGCCAAGGCCGCGGTCGAGACCGCCGTGCTCGACGTCGTCGCCCGCGCTGCCGGTATGCCGCTGGCCCACCTGCTCGCAGACGTCGCGGGGGTGCCCCGGCCGGTGGGAGGGGACGGATCGCTCGTCGTGGCGACCGACGTCACCGTGTCGGCCGGCGCTCCCGACCAGCTCGCGGCCACCGCCGAGCGGCGGGTCGCGGAGGGCTTCGGCCGGCTCAAGGTCAAGGTCGGAACCGATGCGGCGACCGACGTGGCCCGGGTGCGGGCGGTCCGGGAGGCGGTCGGCCCCTCGGTCGGCATCCGCCTGGACGCCAACCAGGGGTGGTCGCGCGAGGACGCGGTCGAGGTCATCCAGGCGCTGGCTGCTGCCGAGCTCGGGGTCGAGCTCGTCGAGCAGCCGGTGGCCGGGGAGGACGTCGAGGGCCTGGCCTGGGTGCGGGAGCGGGTCGAGCTGCCGGTGCTGGCGGACGAGACGGTCTACGGGCCGGTCGACCTCGACCGGGTGATCCGGCTAGCGGCGGCCGACGCGGTCAACGTCAAGCTCGCCAAGTGCGGTGGGCCGCTCGTGGCGCTGCGTCTGCTGGCCCGGGCCCGCGAGGCCGGCCTTGACACCATGGTCGGCTCGATGATGGAGAGCCACGTCGGCGTCGGCGCGATGGGTGCGGTGGCCGCGGCATACGGCACCACGCTGGAGAGCGATCTCGACGCCGCGTGGTGGCTCGCGGCGAGCCCCTATGCCGGCGGCCCCAGCTATCGGCCCGGCGAGCTGGTCCTGCCGGATGCCCCAGGGCTGGGTCTCTCGGCCTGATCCGGGCGGGGCGTCAGCGAGCCCGGTAGGCGTCGCGGCGAGGTCCTGACGAGCCCAGCGGGCGTTGCGGCCGGCCGGCGTCGGTCGGGCCGAGCCCGCCCTGGCATCGAGGGCAGTAGAAGATCGTGCGCTCCCGGGTCGGTGGGCCGGTGGGGGCGACGCGCACCGGCTCCCCGCACCGACGACAGGGCAAGCCTGACCGGGCGTGCACGTAGTGGGTCTCGCCGCGACGCTGGCTGCCGGTCGTCGACTGGACCGCGGCCTGCCGCCCGTGGTCGAGCAGTTGGTGGGCGCGAGCGACAAGGCGGTCGAGGGCCTCGGGCGTCAGGGATCCGGCCGGCGTCCACGGGTGCAGCCGCTCGAGGAAGAGCGCCTCGGCGGCATACATCGTGCCGACGCCGGCGAGGTGGCGCTGGTCGAGCAGGGCGGCGGCGATGTCGGTGCCGCTGCCGGCGAGCCGGCGGGCGGCCTCGGCGGCGTCCCAGTCCGGGCCGAGGACGTCGGGGCCGAGATGGCCGACGAGCTCGTCCTCGGCCGTCGTGGCGACCAGGTCGAGCATGCCGAGGCGCAGTCCGAGCGCGGTCCAGCGCTGGGTGCCGAGCAGGGCTCGCAGCTGCGGATTCGCGGTGGCTCGGGAGGGGAGGGTGGCGGTGTCCTCGATCCGCCACTGGCCCTCCATCCGCAGATGGGAGTGCAGGGTGAGGCCGGTGTCCAGGCGGTGCACGAGGTGCTTGCCGCGGGAGATCACCTCCAGGGTCCTCGCCCCGCGCAGGTCGGCCTCGGCGAGCGAGGGCCAGCGCAGCTCGGCCCGCTGCAGCGGCTGGCCGGCGAGCGCGGCGTGCAGCCGCTGCGCGGTGCGCCAGACGGTGTCGCCTTCGGGCATGTCGGTCAGCCTGTCCTCTCGCGGTGATCCGGTGGCGGTATGCCGCGTCAGCGGCGCAGCCGCAGCCCGCGCGGGGTGTGGTGGAAGCCGGCCGCGGCGAGCGCCTCGACGAGCGGGTGGCCGGAGCGCAGCACGCCGGCTCCGTCGGAGCGCTCGACGGTGAGCTTGCCGAGAGCCCCCTCACGGACGGCGAGGGCCAGCGCGTCGGCCGCGGCACGCAGCCGGTCCGGGTCGTCGGTCCAGGTGAGCAGGGTGCGGCCACCCCGCTCGACGTAGAGGACCAGCTCGCCGTCGACGAGCACGACGAGGGCGCCGGCCTTGCGAGCCGGCTGGTGGCCGCGGGTACGAGGCCCGGCATCCGGGTCGGCGGGGTCGGCAGGACCGGCCGGGCGCTCGGGCCAGGGGAGTGCAGCGCCGTAGGGGTTGGCCGGATCGGCGGCCGCGAGCACGAGGGCAGGAGGAGCCTCCCGCGCTGCGGCGCCGAGCGGGCGGGCACCGGCCCGGAGCCGGTCGACCGCGCCGGTCGTGCCGAACTGGCTGGCGCCCAGCCCCTCGACGAAGTACCCCCGGCGCACCCGCCCGGCCTCCTCGGCGGCCGCGAGCACCCGATAGACCCCGGCGAAGCCGCCGGGCACGTCCTCGGCCTGCACGCTGCCGCGGGTGAGCACGCCGTAGCGGTCGAGGAGTACCTCGGCCCGCGCGTAGGCAAGCGTCGTCGGGTCGGTCTCCCGGGCGGGCAGCAGTCCCCAGCGGCCGACGACATCGGCGGGGCCGGAGCGGCTCGGCAGCTCCACCCGACCAGGCCGGCCCAGGCCGAGCGTCCGGCCGCCGGCGGCATACCGGCTGCGAGTCGGTGGCGCGGGTCGGCGACGGTGGGTGACCCGCCCTCCGCCCAGGCGCGCGCGGACCGGGGCGAAGGTGTCGCCGGTGACCAGCCCCTGCCACACCAGGCCCCACAGGGCATTGCGCAGGGCCTCGTCGTCCGGCCCACCCACGGTGTCGGACAGGGTGCGGAACAGGTAGCTGCCGCCGCCGGAGAGCGCGTCGAGCACGGCCTGCTGCAGCTCGGTTGCCGGCTTGTCGCTCGGTGGCCCGAGGGTGAGCGGGGCCAGCTCGGCCACGTGCAGCGAGACCCAGCCGTCGTCGCCGGCCAGCTCGCCGTGCCCGCGCCAGACCACCTCGCCGGCGGCGAGCAGCTCGTCGAGCAGCGCCGGCCGGTATGCCGCCACCCGGGCGGGCAGCACGAGCGCCTCGAGCGCGCTCGCCGGCAGCACGCTGCCGCCGAGCTGCTCGATCGCCCGCAGCAGCCCGTCAGCGCCGCGCAGTGTGCCGCCCACGCCTTGCCAGCTCGGCAGGAAGCGGGCCAGGTCGCCCGGCGCCACCGGCTCGACCTCGGCGCGCAGGGCAGCGAGCGAGCGGCGGCGCAAGGTCCGCAGGACACCGGCGTCGCAGTAGTCGAGCCCTCCGTGCAACACCCCGGTGCCGCCGACCACGGCTGCACCGCCGGCGGTCCCGGCCACGTCTGCGCTGCCGCCGGTGTGGCCACCCTCAGGCCGCAGCTCGCCCTCGACGACCCGGCCGGCACCGACGAGCCGGCGCAGTGCGTCACGCACGACGGCGGGGCCCAGGCCGAGCCAGCCGGCCACCTCGGCGACCCCGAACGGGCCGTGCGACCGGGCGTAGCGCGCGACGAGGTCTCCGAGCGGGTCGGGCTCGACCGCGAGGAAGGTCTCGGGCACGCCCACGGGCAGTGAGACGCCGAGGGCATCGCGCAGTCGACCGGCATCCTCGATCGCGGCGACGTGCTCCTGCCCGGCGATCCGGATCCGGATCAGCCGACGAGCGGCCTCGAGGGCGGCGAGCCACTCGGCGACGGTGCTCGGCGCGCCGTCGCGGACCCGGGCGACGACGGCCTCGGGCGTGAGCGGGCCGAGCCGGCGGACCAGGTCGGCGACGTCCTCGGCGTCGCGGGCCTGCCGCTCGGGGACGAGCTGCTGCAGCTCGGCCTCGGTGCGGGCCACCGCCTCGGCGTCGAGCAGGTCGCGCAACGCGAGTCCCTCGCCGGTGCCGAGGAGCTCGGCGAGCAGCGCCGGGTCGAGGGTGAGGGCGGCGGCCCGGCGCTCGGCGAGCGGGGAGTCGCCCTCGTAGAGGTACTGCGCGACGTAGCCGAAGAGCAGTGACCGGGCGAAGGGGGAGGGCTGGCGGGTCTCGACGGACACGACGCCGAGCTCACGGGAGCGGACCCGGCGCATCAGCTCGACCAGCCCGGGGACGTCGAAGACGTCCTGGACGCATTCGCGCACCGCCTCGAGCACGATCGGGAAGGACGGGTACTGACTGGCCACCTCGAGCAGCTGGGCGGCCCGCTGGCGCTGCTGCCACAGGGCCTGGCGCCGGTCCGGGCGGCGGCGGGGCAGCAGCAGCGCGCGGGCAGCGCACTCCCGGAACCGGCTGGCGAACAGCGCCGACCCGCCCACCTGCTCGGTGACCAGCGCGGCCACCTCGTCGGGGTCGAGCAGGACCAGCTCGAGCAGCTCGGCGGACAGGTCGGCGCCGGCCCCCTGTCCGGCGACCGGGTCGTCCTCGAGGCTGCCCGCGAGGTCGAGGTCGGGCAACCGCAGCACGATGCCGTCGTCGCCGTGCATCGCCTGCACGTCGACCCCGAAGCGCTCGTGCATGCGGGCCGACACCGCCATCGCCCACGGGGCGTGGATCGGCGCGCCGAAGGGCGAGTGGATGACCACCCGCCAGTCACCGAGCTCGTCGCGGAAGCGCTCGACGACGAGGCTGCGGTCGCTGGGCAGGTGGCCCACCGCCTCGCGCTGCTCGCCGAGATAGGCCAGCAGGTTGTCGGTGGCCCAGGTGTCCAGCCCGGCCGCGGCCACCCGCTCGCGCGCCGCCGCAGGGGACAGCCCGCCGACCTCGCGCACGAAGGCACCGACCGCGGCGCCGAGCTCGGAGGGTCGGCCGAGGCTGTCGCCCTTCCAGAACGGCAGCCGCCCCGGCTGCCCCGGGGCGGGCGACACGAGCACCCGGTCGTGGGTGATGTCCTCGATCCGCCAGCTCGACGTGCCGAGGGTGAAGACGTCGCCGACCCGGGACTCGTAGACCATCTCCTCGTCGAGCTCGCCGACCCGTCGGCCCGGGCCTTCGCCGGTGGCGAGGAACACGGCATACAGGCCGCGATCGGGGATGGTGCCCCCGGAGGTGACGGCGAGTCGCTGCGCGCCACGGCGGCCGGTGAGGGTGCCGGTGACCCGGTCCCAGACCAGCCGGGGACGCAGCTCGGCGAACTCGTCGGACGGATAGCGACCGGCGAGCATGTCGAGGACCGACTCGAGGACGGCGCGGGTGAGCCCGGCGAAGGGCGCTGCCCGGCGCACGACCGTCTCGAGCTCGTCGACGGGCCAGTCGTCGAGGGCGCACATGGCGACGATCTGCTGGGCCAGCACGTCGAGCGGGTTGGCCGGCACGCGCAGCGCCTCGATCGCCCCGGCGCGCATCCGCTCGACGACGACGGCGGTCTGCACGAGGTCGCCGCGGAACTTGGGGAAGAGGATGCCGCGCGACACGGCACCCACCTGATGGCCGGCCCGTCCGACCCGTTGCAGGCCGCTGGCGACGCTGGGCGGCGACTCGACCTGCACGACGAGGTCGACCGCGCCCATGTCGATGCCGAGCTCGAGCGAGCTCGTCGCGACCACGGCCGGCAGTCGGCCGGCCTTGAGCTCGTCCTCGACGATGGCCCGCTGCTCCTTGCTCACCGAGCCGTGGTGAGCGCGGGCGAGCACTGGCGCGGCTCCTCGGGTGGCACCGGCCTGGGCCATCACCTCGGCGGGGGTGCGTCGCGGCGCGCTCCCGGTGTCCGGGTCGGCGGCGCCGGCCTCGGCGAGCCGATCCTCCCAGACCTCGTTGAGCCGCGCCGTCAGTCGCTCGGCGAGCCGGCGCGAGTTGGCGAAGACGAGCGTCGAGCCATGGGACGCGACGAGGTCGACGATCTGCTCCTCGACGTGCGGCCAGATCGAGGCGCGTTGGGGGTCGCCGGCCGCCGGTCCGCTGAGATCTCCGGTCGGCGTGCCGAGCGCGCCGAGGTCGGGCACGGGCACCCGCACCTGCAGGTCCCACTGCTTGGTCGACGCAGGGGCGACTGTCTCGACCGGCCGCCCCCCGGCGAGGAAGCGGGCCACCTCCTCGAGCGGGCGGACGGTGGCCGACAGACCGATCCGCTGGGCCGGCCTCGGCAACAGGGCGTCGAGGCGCTCGAGGGTGACCGCCAGGTGGGCGCCGCGCTTGGTGCCCGCGACGGCGTGCACCTCGTCGAGGATGACCGTCTCGACCCCGGCGAGCGATTCGCGGGCGGCCGAGGTGAGCAGGAGGAAGAGCGACTCGGGGGTGGTGATGAGGATGTCGGCCGGGGTGCGGGCGAAGGCGCGCCGGTCGGCCGCCGGGGTGTCACCGGAGCGCACCGCCACGGTCACGTCGGGGCGCGGCAGCCCCAGGCGCTGGGCCTCGTGACCGATGCCGACGAGGGGGGAGCGCAGGTTGCGCTCGACGTCGACGGCCAGCGCCTTGAGCGGCGACACATAGAGCACCCGGCAGCGGTGGCGCGACTGCTCCGGCGGCGGGCCGCTGGCCAGTCGGTCGAGCGCCCACAGGAAGGCGGACAGGGTCTTGCCCGAGCCGGTCGGGGCGACGACGAGCGCGTGCCGACCGGACGAGATCGCCGCCCAGGCGCCGCGCTGTGCTTCCGTGGGCGCGGCGAAGGCGCCGCGGAACCAGCCCGCGGTGGCGGGGGAGAAGCGCTCGAGGACGTCGGTCGGAGGCATGTCAGGGCAACGATGCCACGCCCCACCGACAGGTATGCCGCCCGCTCGGATGAGCGGGCGGCAAACCGGTCAGTCGGGTCGAGCGGGTGGGCTCAGTTGGCGACCACCCGCATGGTGAAGCTGGACTCGGTCGGCGAGGTGGCCGAGGCGGTCATCCCCACCGCGCGGATGCCGAGGACGGCCTCCTTGGTGTCGGCGGGGAGCCGGTCGGCATAGAGGGACTCGAAGGCGTCGACGTCGACGTACATCGCGGCCTGCGCCTTGTCCGCCCCGGGAACGGCGAGCTTGAAGGCGTCGCTCTGGCCGAGCGTGCCGGGGGTCGCCAGGGTGGTCAGGTAGCTGTCGCTCGTCGCGAGGTAGAGCGTGTTGCCGTCACGCTTGGTGCGCAGGATCGAGCCGGCGCCCGCCTGGTCGAGGAGGGTGGTCACGGTCGTCTCCGCGGACGCGCCGTCCTTGGTCGTCGACTTGATGCCGACCGAGGGCAGGTCCCGCTCGGACACCGTCGTGAAGTCCTGCTTGGGCACGGCGATCGTGAAGGTCGTGCCGAGGAGGTTGACGACGTCGTCGGGCAGCGAGATCCCCAGCGAGGAGGTGTCGGTGGAGCGCATGGTCTTGCTCAGCTCGGGCCACGCCTTGGCGAAGGCGTCGCCGGCGCCGCCGATCGAGATGGCGGCGGCGGTGTCCGGTGGCAGGGTGGCCAGGTCGGTCTTGGCGCCGGTGGGCAGGTCGGCGAGGCCGCGGCCCACGCCGGCCATCTCGACGTAGCTCGCGTCGAAGCGCACCGCCATCGCGTAGCGGCCCTTGGTCAGCTGCGACGAGGACCCGGCGCCGGCTTGCTTGGCCGAGGCGTTCCACGACGGCAGCTTGGCCAGCTCGTCGACGTTGGCCCACAGCGAGGCGACCCCGGGGTCGCCGACGGCCGCCAGATCGCCGACATAGGTCTGGTTCGTGGCGAGCGAGCCCTTGTCGAGGTCGGCGAGGGTGGCTGCGCCCTGGCCCTTGGTGACGACGAGCGCGTAGCCGTCGCGGGTGACCACCTCGGCGTCGTTGACCTTCTTCTTGGCCAGCAGCGCCTCGATGCCGGCCTTGCCCTTGGCCTCGTCGGTCACCGCGATGGCGACGACGATGTTCGGCTTCTTCTCGGTGCCGCCCGGCAGCACGGCCGAGGCGGCGCGCTCGCCGAGCCACGGCTTGATCTCCGTGTCGTAGTTGACGCTCTTGAGGTCGGCGTCCTTGTCGCTCATCAGCGTCCACAGCATCTGGCGCAGGTCGCCGCCGGAGCCGCCCTGCATCGTGGGCAGCTTGCCGAGGAAGCGGACGGCGGCGATCTTCTGGCCGGCCGACGGGTCCAGGTCGATCCGGGTGTAGGCGAGGGCGGTGGCCGGGATGACGGTGTCCGGCTGCCCGCCCTTGCTGCCGAGCTTGGCCATGGCCAGCGCCGTGCCGCCGCCGAGGACGGCGACGGTGCCGACCGCCACGGCCGCGAGCACGGCCGGCTTGCTGCTCGGCTTGCCGGCGCGGCGGCTGCTCGGGGCCGGTGCACCCGGCGGCCCGAACCGGGGGTCACCCTGCGGCGGGTAGGTCGGCTGCGCGAACTGCGGCTGACCGTACTGCTGCGGCTGACCGTACTGCTGGGGCGGACCGTACTGCTGCGGCTGGCCCTGCGGCGGACCGTACTGCTGCGGCTGCTGCGGGCTCGGCCGACCGAACGGGTCGTAGCCGGGCGGGTTGGGCTGGGACATGCGGGACTCCCCTGATTCGAGCGACGACGAACGACCAGGCTAGGGCCGCTCCCACCGTGGACGAATCAGCCGTCCGTGCCGTTCCCGAGTGGTCCGTGCCACACTCGGCGGATGCGGCACAGCACCTTCACCGAGCTGCTGGTCGGCGAGTTCGGGCGCGCGTATGCCGCGAGCCTGGCCCGCGACCACGTGCTCACCGCGCTCGGCGACACCGCCGAGCAGGCGCTGGCGCGCGGCATACCGGTGCGGACCGTCTGGAATGCCGTGTGCGACGACTTCGACGTCCCGCCGGAGCGCCGGCTGGGCGCCGACAAGCCGGCGCGGCGCTGACCGTCGGCCGGTGCACCCGGCCGAGAGCGGACAGCTAGTCGCCGATGCGCTCCTCGCGCGGCTGCCAGTGCTCGCCCACCGCACCGACGTAGACCTGGCGCGGCCGGTAGATCCGCGACTTGGGGTTGTCGTGGATCTCCTTCCAGTTGGCGATCCAGCCGGGCATCCGGCCGATCGCGAACATCACCGTGAACATGTCCAGCGGGATGCCGAGGGCCCGCAGGATCGTGCCGGAGTAGAAGTCGACGTTGGGGTAGAGCTTGCGCTCGACGAAGTAGTCGTCGGACAGCGCAGCGTCGGCGAGCTCGCCGGCGATGTCGAGCAGCGGGTCGTGGATGTTCATCGCCGCGAGCAGGTCGTCGGCGGCAGCCTTGAGGATCTTGCTGCGCGAGTCGAAGTTCTTGTAGACCCGGTGGCCGAAGCCCATCAGCTTGACGCCGTCCTCCTTGTTCTTCACCTTGCGCACGAACTCGGCGACCGGCATCCCGGAGTCCTGGATCTGCTGAAGCATCTCGATGACCGCGACGTTCGCGCCGCCGTGCAGGGGACCCCACAGCGCGCACACGCCGGCCGCGCACGAGGCGTACATGTTCGCCTGGCTGGAGGCGACCATCCGGACCGTCGAGGTCGAGCAGTTCTGCTCGTGGTCGGCGTGCAGGGCGAGGAAGAGGTTGAGCGCGCGGGTCGCCTCGGGGGTCGCCTCGTACTCCTTGTAGGGGAGCGAGAACATCATGTGCAGGAAGTTCTCGACGTACTTGAGGTCGTAGCGCGGGTAGACGATCGGCTGGCCGATGGACGCCTTGTAGGACGCGGCCGCGATGGTGCGCACCTTGGAGATCAGCCGGGCCGCGGCTACCTCGGTCTCGACCTCGGCCTCGACGACCTCGGGCTCGTGGGTCGACAGCGCGTTGATCATCGCCGAGAGGATGGCCATCGGGTGGCCGTGCGCCGGGAACCCCTCGAAGTGCTTGAGCATCGTCTCGTCGAGACGGCTGTTCTCGGTGAGCAGCTCGCTGAACCGGTCGCGCTCCTCGACGGTCGGCAGGTGGCCGAAGATGACCAGCCAGGCCGTCTCGACGAAAGAGGACTTGCCGGCGATCTCCTCGATCGGGATGCCGCGGTAGCGCAGGATGCCCGCGTCGCCGTCGATGTAGGTGATCGCCGACTGGCACGAGCCGGTGTTGCCGTAGCCGTCGTCGAGGGTGATGTAGCCGGTCTGGGCCCGCAGCTGGCTGATGTCGAGGGCGAGCTCCTTCTCGGTGCCCTCGACGATCGGCAGCTCGTAGGACTTGCCGTCGATCTCCAGCTTGGCGGTGCGGGACATGCGGGCCTCCAACGTCGTCGGGAGAGGTGTCGCTCGCATCCTAGTGACGACGCCGACGCGAAGAAGTCGCTGGGTCGCCGGTCGGGCCGCGCTAAGACGGCGCGAAGAGCGGGCCCCGGTGCCGCGGCGCGGCATTGCATGGAGTCGTGTCCCTCCCCGTCGCCGTCGCACCCACTCCGTCACCCGCCGATGCCAGCGTCCCGATCGACCTTCCTGAGGAGCTCGGCTACCACGCGAAGGTCGCGCTGCTCGGCCAGCCACTCACCAACGACGCTGCCGAGCACGAGCGACTCAGCAAGCGACTGGCACTGGGGGTGCTCTCCAGCGACTGCATCTCCTCGTCGGCCTATGGGTCCGAGCAGATCCTGCTGGTCCTGCTGCCGTTGTTCGGCATGGCGGCCTATGACCTGCTGATGCCGCTCACCCTCGTCGTCCTCGTGGTGCTCGCCATCGTCACCATGACCTACCGACAGGTCGTCCTGATCTACACGAAGGCGGGCGGGTCCTACGTCGTTGCCAGGGACAACTACGGCCCGGTCGTCGCCCAGGTGGCAGCCGTCGCACTGATGCTCGACTACATCGTCACGGTCGCCGTCCAGGCGGCGGCCGGCACCGATACGCTGACGTCCGCCTTTCCGGGGCTGGCGGACTTCTCGCTGTGGATCACGGTGACCGTGGTGTGCGTCCTCTGCTACGGCAATCTGCGCGGAATCCGCGAGGCCGGACGCGCTTTCGCCTTTCCGACCTACTTCTTCATCGGGTCGATGGCGGTCGTGCTGATCCTCGGGAGCTACCACGTCGTGCGCGGTGATCTCCCCACCTACGACCCGATCACCGCGCAGGGCGCGTATGCCGTGGGGCAGGGCAGTCCGCTGCTCACCGTCGGGGCCGTCTATGTCCTGCTGCAGGCATTCGCCAACGGCGGCTCGTCGCTCACCGGCCTCGAGGCCATCTCCAACGGCGTCAGCATCTTCCGGCCGCCGGCCGGGCGGAACGCGCGCACCACCCTCGTGACGATGAGCGTCATCCTCGGGGTGCTCGTCGGCGGGGTCTCCTGGCTGGCCCACCTCACCCATGCGGTGCCCTACGAGAGCGGCTCGCCGACCGTCATCTCGCAGGTGGCCCGCGCCGTCTTCCCCGACAACGGGATCGGCCATGTGCTCTTCTTCCTCGTCCAGGCCGCGACCATGCTCATCCTCTACACCGGCGCGAACACTCCGTTCACCGGCTTTCCCTTCCTTGCGAACTTCGTTGCGGCAGACGGCTTCCTGCCTCGTTGGCTGCGAAAGCGAGGACACCGACTCGCCTTCTCCAACGGCATCCTGCTGCTGGCCGTGATCGCCCTGGCACTCATCCTCGGCACGGGGGCGCACGTCAACCGGTTGGTCGCCTTCTATGCGATCGGGGTGTTCACGGGATTCACCTTCGCCGGCTTCGGGATGGCGCGCTACGCCCGGCAGCATACGGTCCCGAACCCGGTGCGCAGCCGCATCGTCAACACGCTCACCGGGGTCGTGGCAGCCGCGGTCGTCGTGATCTTCGCCGTCACCAAGTTCACCGAGGGCGCGTGGCTCGTGGTGGTCGTCTTCCCACTGCTCGTCGTGGTGTTGTTACGGCTGCACCGGGCCTACGTGCGTGAGGCTGCGCTCCTGGCTCACGAGCCATCGACGCCGGTGGGTGCGCGGGTCGGGCTCAATGTGGTGCTCGTCCTCATCGACACGATGGACCTCGCCGTGGTGCGCACGCTGCGCTACGCCCGGAGCCTGCGCCCGGCACAGCTGCACTGCGTCCACGTCGTCACCGACCCGGAGCGAGCCCGGGAGCTGGCCGAGGCCTGGGAGTCGATGGAGGGCGGTGACCTCACGCTAGAGCTCGTCGACTGTCCGGACCGGCGTCTGGAGCGAACGGCGCTGGCCGTGACCCGCCGGCTCGTCGACTCCAATCCGCTGGCTCAGGTCACCGTCCTGCTGCCCCGCCGCGCCTACGGACGCTTCACGGGCCGGCTGCTGCACGACCACACGGCCGACCGGATCGCCAGGGCAGTCAGCCGGCTGCCGGGCGCCGCGGCCACCATCGTGCCGTTCGACGCATCGGCAGCCCAGCGCTACGCCCGCCTGGTCGAGCCCCGAGCAGACGCCTGGTCGGCGCCCGCCCGCAGCTCGATCCGGCTGGCCCCTAGCGCGGCGCTCCCAGCCGGCGTCGACGGCGGCGTCGCGAGCGCCGCCGAGCGCGCCGTCGCGACCGTGCATGGTCGGGTCATCGCCACCAGACTCTCGGCGGTGGCCGCGTCCCCCAGCTACGCCGTCGAGCTGGCCGACCGGACCGGCCACATCCAGCTCCTCTTCTACGGGCGCCGCAGGGTGCATGGCATCGACCCCGGAGTCGAGCTGGTGGCCACCGGGCGCGTGGCTGATCTGCGTGGTCGTCGCACCATCGCCAATCCGCGCTACCGGATCGTCGCCCACGCGGACCCTCCCGAGCGGTGAGCGAGAATGAGGGCATGTTGCCCTGGCGGCACACCTGGATCGGCCTCCTGGCGGCCGTCGTCCTCTTGCCGTCGGCGACGCTGCTGCTGACATCTCATCGCGACACGCTCACGCTCCCGACCGATCTGTTGGTCTTCCTCGTCCTCGTGGCTGTCGTGGCGGCTCTCGGCGGGCTGGTGCCCGGGGTCGTCGCAGTGGTCGCCGCAGTCGGGCTGCTCAACTACTACTTCACCCCGCCGCTGCACACCTTCGCGGTCGCCGATGCTCAGCACGTGCTCGCCCTCGCCGTCTTCGTCGGCGCTGCCGTGCTGGTGAGCACCCTGGTGGCCTCCGCTCGGCGCCGCGGCGAGCAGGCGGCTGCTGCCGCAGCCTCGGCAGCCGCCGCGAGGCGCGCTGACGAGACGCGCACGGCATTGCTGCGCGCCGTCAGCCATGACCTGCGCACCCCGCTGGCCTCCGCGCGAGCCGCCGTGGACGGTCTGCGTGCACCGAACATCGCTGCCCGAGAAGGTAGTTCGGCGGAGTTGCTTGCCACGGCCGACGCGTCGTTGGCTCGCTTGTCCCGGCTGGTGGAGGACCTGCTTGACCTGAGCCGCCTCGAGGCCGGTGCGGTCTCGGCCTTCCCTCGGGCGTTGGCCGTCGAGGACATCGCCGCCCAAGCGGTCCGTGAGCTCGAGGGTGGCCCCGACGAGATCCAGGTCGTCGTCCCCGAGGACGTTCCCGAGATGTGGTGCGACCCGGGCCTGCTCGATCGCGTCCTGGTGAGCCTGCTGAGCAACGCCCTTCGTCATCACCGAGGGACCGAGCCCGTGCTCATCCACGCTCGCCATCGAGATGCGCAGGTGTGCATCGACGTGATCGACCGCGGCGCCGGCGTTCCCTCGGGGGAGCGCGAGCGCATCTTTGAGCCGTTCCAGCGCCTGGGTGACACGGACAGTCGCACCGGCTTGGGTCTGGGGCTCGCCGTCGCGCGCGGCCTGAGCCGGGCGATGGGAGGCGACGTCGCGGCATACCCGACGCCCGGAGGTGGGCTGACGATGACGGTGACCATGCCCGCCCAGCCGGCCACCGGCACGGTGCCACCGGGATCGCGTGAGCATGCGGGGGAGCCCGGATGACCAGGGTGCTCGTCGTCGACGACGACCCGCAGATCCTGCGAGCCCTGACGATCAACCTCGAGGTGCGCGACTACCTCGTGCAGACGGCGGACACCCGACGTGCCGCATTGCTTGCCGCCGCGCGGCAGCCTCCCGACCTCGTCGTGCTCGACCTGGGCCTGCCTGATCTTGACGGGGTCGAGGTGGTGCACGGTCTGCGTGGCTGGTCACGAGTGCCCATCGTCGTGCTGTCCGGTCGGACCGACAGCGCGGACAAGGTCGCCGCGCTCGACGCGGGAGCCGACGACTATGTCACCAAGCCGTTCGAGGTCGAGGAGCTCTGCGCGCGGCTTCGTGCCGTGGTGCGGCGCACCGAGCCGGGCGATGGGCCAGGCCAGCCGTCCTTGCAGCTCACGGCCGTCGTCGTCGACTTCGGCGCCCGGACGGTGACCGCGCGCACCGACGGCTTGCCGATCCGGCTGACCCCGACCGAGTGGCACATCCTCGAGGTGATCGCGCGACACCCAGGGCGGCTGGTCACCCAACGGCAGGTGCTGGGCGAGGTGTGGGGCCCGCAGTACGTCAAGGAGACCGGCTACCTGCGGGTCTACCTCACGCAGCTGCGGCGCAAGCTCGAGGCGGAGCCGTCGAGGCCCCGTCACCTCATCACCGAGGCCGGCATGGGCTATCGGCTGGTGCTGTGAGACCGGCGTGTCGCGGCATGCCCTCGAACAACTGTCCAGTAGCGTCGTCCACAAGCCCCTCCGCCGAGAGGCAGTTGTCCACAGGCCGTATGCCGGGTGGTGACCCCTGTCGGTGGTGGCGCCTAACGTCCGACTCGACAACGTGATGCGGTGCCGGCCAGCCAGCCGGAGCACGCCGCTCGCCGAGCGGGTCGCCTATGGACGGCGGACTCTCGACACGAAGGACAGGTGGGTGGCATGGCAACAGCACAGGACCGCGCAAAGGCACTCGAGTCGGTCATGGGCCAGATCGAGAAGCAGCACGGCAAGGGCGCCGTGATGCGGCTGGGCGACGACGTCCGCCCGCCGATCGAGGTGATCCCCACCGGGTCGATCGCCCTCGACGTCGCGCTCGGCATCGGCGGGCTGCCCAAGGGCCGGATCGTCGAGATCTACGGGCCTGAGAGCAGCGGGAAGTGCCTCACGGCGGACACCTACGTCTGGACCGAGCACGGCTTGGAGACCATCGCCGAGGTCTTCGAGCGCGCCGGGATGCGAGCCTCCTGCACGTCGCGCGTGACCGACGTCCGAGAGCTCGGGATGCGGGTGGTGAACGAGCGCGGCGAGCTTGAGACTGTTGCTGCGCTGACGCACAACAACCGCAAGCCGACGGTGAAGCTAACGTTGCGGTCGGGGCGCTCGGTCAGCGCGACCCACAACCATCCGCTGCGGGTGATGAGCGAGCGTGGCTTCATTGTCTGGCGCAAGGCCGGCGAGATCCAGGCCGGCGACACCGTGGTCTCGGCGCTCTACGGGGCCGACGAGGCGGCGTGCGGTGAGCCGCTCAGTGAGGACGAGGCGGTGTTCCTCGGCTACCTCGTCGCAGAGGGGAGCCTCGGTCGGAGCACCCGGCACAGCACGCGCTTCACGAACTGGGACCCCGAGGTCGCGGACGAGTGGACGCGCCTGGCCAAGCACTACGGCGTCACTGCTGCCGGAGCGGCCAAGGAACACATCATCCCGGGCACGGCGCTGCGTCAGCGACTCGCCGACGACTACGGGCTCGCCTTCACGAATGCCGACGGCAAGACGGTGCCTCACCGGGTTCGGACCGCGGGACCCAAGGCGCAGCGGGCCTTCCTGTCGGCCCTCTTCGAGGGCGACGGCTGGATCGACCCGAGCTCGACCGTCGGCCTTGGCACGGCATCGCGTGTGCTGGCCGAGCAGGTTCAACTCATGCTCTACGGCTTCGGCATCCCGTGCACGCTCGAGACCACGCACAACCGGACTTACGAGCGGGACTACTACTCGGTGGTCGTCAATCCGGCGGTGACGCACCGCTTCCTCGAGGTTGTCGGCTTCCGCTCACAGCGCCGTCAGAGCCAGGTCGAGGCGCACTTCGTGCGGTCGCCCCGCGATCCGCAGGTCGAGAACATCCCCCACCTCGCCGGGCTCATCAAGGACCTGCGGGACGCCACCGGCGGTGACCGTGACTTCGACCGAGCCGCCGGCGACCTCTTCCGCGCCGACCTGACGATCGGCTGCTCGCGCACCCGGTTGCAGCGCATCGTCGCCTGGGCGGACGGTCATCGCCCGATGCTGTCGGCGAGCGCGGTCGCGATCGTCGAGCACCTGCGTGCCCTCGCCGGGGCGCGATACTCCTACGAGGTGGTCACCGCGGTCGAGGACGGCGGCCTGCAGCCGACCTTCGATCTCATGGTGCCGCAGACGCACAGCTTCATCGCCAATGGCGTCCTGTCGCACAACACGACCGTCGCCTTGCACGCGGTGGCGAACGCACAGCGTGCCGGGGGCATCGCGGCCTTCATCGACGCGGAGCACGCGCTCGACCCTGAGTACGCCAAGAAGCTCGGCGTCGACATCGAGAACCTCCTCGTCTCCCAGCCGGACACCGGCGAGCAGGCGCTCGAGATCGCGGACATGCTGATCCGCTCAGGCGCACTCGACATCATCGTCATCGACTCCGTCGCGGCACTCGTGCCGCGGGCCGAGATCGAGGGGGAGATGGGCGACAGCCACGTCGGGCTGCAGGCCCGGCTGATGTCCCAGGCCCTACGCAAGATCACCGGCGCCCTCAGCTCCACCGGCACGACCGCGATCTTCATCAACCAGCTGCGCGAGAAGATCGGAGTCATGTTCGGGTGCATGAGCTACTCCACTCGCGTGACCCTCGCGGACGGATCGACCGAGAAGATCGGCACCATCGTCAACCAGCGCAAGTCAGTCGACGTGCTCACCTACGACCCGGCGACCGACAGTCTGGTGGGGCGGCCGGTGACGAACTGGTTCGACAACGGGAACGCGGAGCGCTTCCTGCAGTTCACGGTGGAGCGGAGCGGGGGCAACGGACGATCGCAGTTCGCTGCCACCGAGAACCACCTCATCCGGACCCCTGGGGGCTGGCGAGAGGCGGGCGAGCTCATCGCCGGCGATCGAGTGATGACCAGCGAGACGCACCGGCTCTCCGACCAGCAGTGGCAGGTGATCCTCGGTGGGCTGATGGGTGACGGTCATCTGGCACCGAACTCACGCGGCCGACGGGGTGTGCGGTTCCGCATGGGCCACGGCGCGCAGCAGGTCGAGTACCTCGATTGGAAGGCGTCGTTGCTGGGCAACATCCCGATGACTCGGACGACCAACGCCAAGGGCGCGTCCTTCGTCGATCTGACCCCTCTACCCGAGCTGGGCGAGCTGCGGGAGGTCGTCTACTGGGGTGACGGGCGCAAGCACCTCTCCGAGGAGTACCTCAAGGCGCTGACCCCGCTTGCACTGGCCATCTGGTTCATGGACGACGGGTCCTTCACCGTGCGCTCGAAGGGACTGCAGGAGCGCACCGCCGGTGGCAGCGGTCGCGTCCAGATGTGTGTGGAGGCGATGAGCCCGGGCAGCCGCGAGCGGCTGGCGGCATACCTGAGGGACACGCACGCGGTGGACTGCCGGGTCCACCCGTCCGGAGCTCGCGGCACGGCCACGCTGACCATGACGACGGCGGGGAGCAAGCGCTTCCTGGAGATCGTCGCTCCCTTTGTCCACCCGAGCATGGAGCGCAAGCTGCTCCCTGCCCTGCGCGGCCGTTTCGTCGTCGAGCCGGAGTTCGTCGAGCCCCGTGAGGCGCTCATTCCGTCGCGCGTCCTCGACGTCCACGTCAAGCCGCCGACCCGGTCGATGCGTCGCTTCGACATCGAGGTGGCCGGGACACACAACTACTTCGTCGACGGAGTGATGGTCCACAACAGCCCTGAGACCACCACCGGTGGCAAGGCGCTGAAGTTCTACTCCTCGGTACGGCTCGACGTGCGCCGGATCGAGACGCTCAAGGATGGGTCCGACGCGGTGGGCAACCGCACCCGGGTCAAGGTGGTCAAGAACAAGGTCAGCCCACCGTTCAAGCAGGCCGAGTTCGACATCCTCTACGGCCAGGGCATCTCCCGGGAGGGTGGGCTCATCGACATGGGCGTCGAGCAGGGCTTCGTCCGCAAGGCCGGTGCCTGGTACACGTACGACGGCGACCAGCTCGGTCAGGGCAAGGAGAACGCCCGGACGTTCCTCAAGGACAACCCTGACCTCGCCGACGAGCTCGAGAAGAAGATCAAGGAGAAGCTCGGCGTCGGACCGCGGGTCGACCAGCCTGCCGTCGCCGACGTCCCGGTCGACTTCTGATCGTGACTCCAGACACGCCTGCCCCGCGGCGGCCGGACCGTCAGGCCGCCGCGGAGCAGGCGCTGCGCGCCGCCGAGCAGGCCGCCGCCGGCTACGGCTTGAGCCGCCCGGCCGTGCCCAACCCGAATGTCGCCGGGGACGGAGAGCCAGATCCGCACTCGGTCGCCCGGGCCATCGTGCTGCGCCGTCTCGCGGTCCGGGCCCACAGCCGAGCCGAGCTTGCGACGCTGCTCGCCCGCAAAGGATGTGACGCCGAGGTGGCGGCCCGCGTGCTCGATCGGCTGGTCGACGTCGGACTCATCGACGACGAGTCCTTCGCCGAGCAGCTGGTCGACTCCCGACAGCGCATCAAGGGACTCTCCGGTGCCGCGCTCCGAAGAGAGCTGCGCGAGAAGGGGATCGACGACGAGATCGCCGCCCAGGCCATCGGTGCGCTCGACGACGAGAGCGAGCGAGCCAGGGCCGAGGAGCTCGTCGCCCGCCGCTTGCGCACCATGGGCGGGCTCGCGCCCGAGGTGCAGGCGCGGCGGCTGGCGGCGATGCTCGGCCGCAAGGGCTACTCCGCCGCAGTCGCCTATGCGGTCGTCCGCGACGCCGTCAACCAGGCCGCCGAGCACGCCCGCGACTGACGCTCACCGTCGGACCGGCGAGTCGAGCAGAGAGACGACCGACGCCAGTTTTCGGAACCTTCCACCCCGCCGCCGCTGTCGCGTGCGGTGCACCGCCCTTAGCGTCGGCCTGACGGGTTGGTCAACCAGCCCGGTTCGCAGGCGGGTGAGCTGCCGCGACGACGCCGCGGCAGATGGCGTGGAACGCCGACGAAGGCCGACGATGCGGAACGCGGAGGCAGAACCCTGACGCGGACCTCGGAAGCGGAGACGGCGCAGAGGGGCTGAGGAACGATGACCGAGAACACCGCGACCATCGCGCTGCCGGCGACCGAGCTGGCTGCGCAGCGGTGGCCGACCGCAGGGTGGGCCGGCGTCTGGGCCAGGCACCGAGGTGCGGCGATCCGGATCAGCGTCACCGCCGAATACGACGGCGTCGCCGCCGACATCGAGCTCACCCTCGCCGGCACGGGGGACGAGGCGCTCGCCGTGGTGCGGCGGCATACCTCGGCGGCTGTCCCCGAGGGCGACCTCGACGCGCCGGTTCGGTGGGATCCGCAGGTGCGGATCACCCGGCTCCCGGCCACCGAGCTGTGGCCCCAGCTGCGCGCCGAGCTGCCCCCGCTGGCGGCGCTGCGCGCGGGCCCCCGCCCTGGCCCGCGCGAGCCGCTCGCCGTGAGCGCCGAGGTCACCGAGGCGCTGGCGGCGGCAGCCACCGACCGCGAGCGCGCCGCAGTGCTGCAGCGCGCAGCGGCGCAGCAGCCCGCGCTCTCAGCGCTGCTGCAGCCGAGCGCACGAGTCGCCCTCGCCGTCAGCACCGACCACGCGGTGGCGCTTCGATGCTGGCTCGTTGCCGAGGACCAGCTCTATGCCGCCCACCCCGACCCGGGGTCGGGGGGACTGGCCCGGGTGCCCGCCGGAGACCTGGCCCGGGAACTGCTCTGGCTGGTCGCCGGAGCCGCCGCAGCGCTCGCCGCGTCCGCCGAGTCCGCCGAGTCCACGGAGTCCACCGAGTCCGCCGAGGAGGGCCGGCGATGACCTTCCTCGGGATGGACACCGACGCGGCCCGCGCCTGTGCGAAGACGCTCGTCAACGCCGGCACGACGATCGCGCAGCTGCAGCACCGGCTCGGCGAGAGTCTCACTGGATTCTCCTGGCAGGGGCCGGACGCCGACGACGCCCGCGCCCGGTGGAACCGTGACCACGCCCCCGCGCTCCGCGCCACCAGCCGCTCGCTGGCCGAGCTCGCCCAGCTGCTCGTCGCCCAGGCCGAGGAGCAGGACGCCGGATCGGCCGACCCCGGCGCCGGTGGTGGGAGCGCGTGGGGCGACACCACCGGCTGGCAGACCGAGCCGCACGGCCAGCCCGTCGATCGCGGGTCACCAGGCCTGCTCGGGCAGCTGTGGGACGCCATCCGGGGCCGGGCAGTGCAGCGGGCCGAGGCCGCGCTCGCCGGGCTGCACCGCCTGGGCGACGCGTCACTGCACCTCGGCCGCACCCTCGTCGACATCCTCGCCGGCAAGCCGGTGCCCGTGTCGGCGGTCCTCGCCAGCGCGCTGCTCGTCGCCGGCACGTGGGTCGGGGTCGAGCTCAACGAGCGGACCTCAGGCGATCTGCGGGTCTTCGGCGACGGCCGTCCGAGCATCGGCGCGCCGGTGTCGGTCGACCCGGCCCGCACCACCTCGCCGACCGACACGGCGGCGCTGGTCCACGGAGTCCTGGACGCCTACGGCGCCGGATCCGGAGAGCACTCGGGAGTTGTGCGGATCGTCGCGATCGAGCGCTCTGGCGCGCCCACGGCATACATTGCGCTGATCCCCGGCACCGAGTCGTGGAATCCGATGGCCGGCCATCGTCCCCGCGACCTCACCGGCAACGTCGCCATCGTCGCCGGCACGGCCGCCACGGCCACGGCCTCGGTGCGGATGGCCATCGAGGCAGTGGTGCCCCCCGGTAGTCCGGTGCTGCTCGTAGGCCACAGCCAGGGCGGCATGATCGGGGCCGAGCTGGCCGCTGATCCAGCCTTCCGGCAACGCAATTCGGTCGACCGGGTGGTCACCTTCGGCGCGCCGATCGACCACATCGCCCTCGCCCCCGAGGTCCGGGTGCTCGCGCTGCAGCACGCCAGCGACGTCGTGCCGACCCTCGACCTCGGCGGCGTCCGGACCGACGGCTCGATCGCCCCGCACTCCGGCATGCGGACCGTCACGCTGCCCGACATCGCGCCGAGCTGGAACGCCGCCGCCAACCACGGGACCGGTGGCTACGAGACGTCGGTGCGGCAGGCCGACGGCCCGGACGCCGCCGCCATCCGCGCCTGGGAGGCCGATCCCGGCGCGGCCCGCTTCTCCGTGCGCCCCGGCGACGGCAGCACCGTTCGCGCCGTCGACGTCCCGATCATCCGGATCGCCGAGCCACGACTGGTCCCGGCGCGCGGTCGCTGAGCCGACGAGCTGTGGTGCGACGGTCGGCGTCCCGAACCGGCCACGTCGGCCGGCTCGTTCGGTCCTCATTCGCCCGCGTGGCCCGGGACGCCTAGTCTGCCGCGGTGAGCTTTCGCGACTACGACACCCGGCTCGCGGCATACGCCGTCATCGTGGACGACGACGACCGGGTCCTGCTGGCCCTGTGGAACGAGGGCGACGAGCCGCTCTGGACGATGCCGGGCGGCGGGGTCGAGCTGCACGAGACCCCCGAGCAGGCAGCCGTCCGCGAGCTGCGGGAGGAGACGGGCTACCTCGTCGAGCTCACCGGCCTGCTCGGCGTGGACACCTACGTGCTGCCACCCGAGCGGCGCCGGATCCAGACCAGCCGCCCGCTCAAGGCCGTCCGCATCGTGTATGCCGCCCGCATCGTCGGGGGGCAGCTCACCGATGAGCAGAACGGCACGACCGACGAGGCGCGCTGGGTGCCGGTCACCGAGGTGCCTGCCCTGCCCCAGGTCTCGCTCGTCGGGATCGCGATGACAATGCGAGCCGACCGGCCATCGGCGTGAGACCGACGTTCTTCCGCGTCCCCGCCGCAATACCCTCCGGGGTATAGTGTCCGCGGCAGTCAGGCCCAATGAAGGAGACCCCATGTGCTCGCGAGTGACGTGTCGACAGTGCGGCAAGGTGAGCTGGACCGGCTGCGGCCAGCACGTCGACCAGATTATGGCCGGCGTCAAGCAGGCCGACCGCTGCACCTGCCCCCGGCCCGAGCCCGGCTCGTTCTTCAAGCGCCTCTTCGGTCGCTGACCCGTCCCGCGCACCTCGACCGGGAGAGGGCTCGGCGACACGGCCAGATCTGATCGCCCGGTGAGCCACGCGCGGCCGACTGTTCGGCCGATCCCCCGGGGGCATGGCGAGCGGAGACTGAACGACCATGACGGTCGCACCCTGGGACAGCCGCTGGGCCACGAGACGAGCCGCGCTGTTCCTCGCCGACCCGGACGGCGACCTCGCCGAGCCCACCGCCGATGCGCGCTGGGCTGACGTCGCCCACTGGCAGCTCGGCCGCGGACGGGTCCGCAGCAGCGTCCCCGTAGTGCTCGAGGTGTTGGGCGACAACCGGATTCGCGTCTCCACCGCTGCGCAGCGGCTGCTCGACGCACCGGCGAGCCTGGTCAGCGTGACGACCTTCGCCGGCCGGGACCTCGTCGCGTTGCGGCATGCCGGCGACGAATGGCGACTGCGCAGTATGCCGGTGGGTCCCGGGCCGATGCCCACGGCCCGCCAGCTGCGATACGTCGACGACGTGCGGAGCGCGACCCGAGACAGGGCCGACGCGCCGATGCCGACGCGCCACCGGATGCTGCCGTCGCGCGGCTGGCTGCCGCTGCTCGCCGCAGCCGGAGCCCGCACCCCGTTGTGACCTAGCGCGTCTGACCTATCGAGCGTCTGACCTACCGAGCCTCGCGATAGGCGTAGAGCCCACGGGCCGTCGTCACCACGGTGATCGGGCCCGCGTCGACGCCGATTCCCGCGGCGATCGGCACCTGGATCGCCGTCCCGGGTGAGGTGCCGGACCACGGCTCGTCGACCGTCGCCACCGCGCTCGTGGGGCCGTAGAGGATCCGCCGGTAGCTCCAGCATTGGTCCGTCGGCCCGACCGGTCGGGACGTCCCGTCGGCAGCCGACACCCGCAGCCCACCAGCGACCGAGGGCACGACCAGGCTGGCATCGGCGCATACGGCGACGGGCAGCGGCGCCAGCGAATCCAGCCGGACCTTGCCCGCCGCGGTGCGTCACATCGACGTCCCACTGGCCGGGTCGACCCGGGTCAACTCGACGGCCGGGTCGAGGATGTCCGACTGATCGGCCCCGATCCGCAGGGTGCCCGCGGTCCACACGCACAGGACGAGCGGATCCGTCGCATCGGCGCCCTTGCGGGTGAACGGCGCATCGCAGGACTGGTCGCCGCCGTCGAGGTGCCAGGTGGGCCGACCGTCGGCGCGCGCGAACGCCACCGCACGGGTGAACCCGGCCCAGGGGGTGCCGTCGGCTGGCCGCTTGCCGTCGTAGCGGCATACCGTGCCCACGAACTGGTCGGTTGCCTCGTGATAGGTGAAGCCGACGCAGCCGAGCGTGGAGTAGCCGGTGCCAAGGACCTCGCTCTCGCTCTTGTCCCACAGCACGTGGGTGGCATCGAGTGCGGCGATTCGCACCTCACCGTCACGCATCGTGCGCACGAGGCCGTTGCTGCTGATCCGCTCGACGTAGCCGGTGTCCAGGCCGGCGAAGCCCTGGAGGTCGCCTTGGCCCGCTCCGAGGCGCTGCCACCCCTGACCCCGAACCCCGACGCAGATCACCTCGGCGTGAGCGGCGCACACGCTGGGGACCGAGACGACGGGATAGGTGGTCGGCGTCTGGGCCACGACGGTCCCCGCCCCGCGCGGGTCGAGCAGCACCACTGTGCCCGTGCCGCCTCGACCGGGCTCGAGGTAGCCCACCAACCCGGCGTCGGTCACCGCCACCCCGAGGGGTAGCTCCGGCCGCTGTTGGCTGGTCGTCGCCCGCCGACGCCACCGCTCACGACCCGTCGGGGCGTCGTAGGCAACGAGGGCCAGGTAGCCGTCGTCGCCCTGCACATAGACGAGGATCGTGTCGCCGGCGACGGCCGCGCGGGACACCGCCGTCACGGGGGCCACCCAAGCCGGTGCCGCCCCCGTGGAGGGAGTCGGGCGTGGCGCAGTGGACGAGGGTGACGAGGGCACCGGGGGCACGGAGGAGGAGCCGCCGGTCGACACCGAGCGGGTCGGGCCGGGTGGTGCAGCGGTCGGCTCCGGTCCGGCCGGCTGGGTGAGGAAGACGCAACCGCTCAACGGCAGGGTGAGGACCAGTGCGCTGATCGCGCGTCGAAGAGCAGCCGGCACGCCTTCGAGGGTATGCCGCGGACCCCCGGCTCGGCAGCCGGGAGAGCCGGGGGTCCGGCACGGGCAGCGGGTGGCGGGCGCGCGGCATACCGGATCGGCGTGAGCACGTACCCTGGACGCTGCCATGAGCGATCCAGTGAAGACCTACGACGTGCGCACCCACGGGTGCCAGATGAACGTCCACGACTCCGAGCGACTGGCCGGGCTGCTCGAGACGGCCGGCTACGTCGATCTCGCGAGCCTGCCCGAGCCGCAGCGGCCCGCGGTCGCCGACGTCGTCGTCTTCAACACCTGCGCGGTGCGTGAGAACGCGAGCAACAAGCTCTACGGCAACCTCGGCCAGCTCCGACCTGCCAAGCTCGCCAACCCCGACCTGCAGATCGCGGTCGGCGGCTGCCTGGCCCAGAAGGACCGGGACACGATCGTCGCCCGCGCGCCCTGGGTCGACGTCGTCTTCGGCACCCACAACATCGGCTCGCTGCCGGCGCTGCTCGACCGGGCGCGGCACAACAAGCGCGCCGAGGTCGAGATCCTCGAGTCCTTGGAGACCTTCCCCTCGACCTTGCCGACCCGGCGCGACTCCGCGTATGCCGCGTGGGTCTCGATCTCGGTCGGCTGCAACAACACCTGCACCTTCTGCATCGTCCCGAGCCTGCGGGGCAAGGAGCAGGACCGGCGGCCGGGGGAGATCCTCGCCGAGATCGAGGCGCTCGTCGCGCAGGGCGTCATCGAGATCACCCTGCTCGGCCAGAACGTCAATACCTACGGCGTCGAGTTCGGCGACCGGCGCGCCTTCGGGTCACTGCTGCGCGCCTGCGGCGAGGTCGCTGGCCTCGAGCGGGTCCGCTTCACCAGCCCGCACCCGGCGGCCTTCACGAGCGACGTCATCGAGGCGATGGCCCAGACGCCCAACGTCATGCCCAGCCTGCACATGCCCCTGCAGTCCGGCTCGGACCGCGTGCTGCGCGACATGCGCCGGTCCTACCGCTCGGAGCGCTTCCTCGCGATCCTCGATGAGGTCCGTGCCGCCATCCCGGACGCGGCGATCACGACCGACCTCATCGTCGGCTTCCCCGGCGAGACCGAGGCCGATTTCCAGGCGACGCTCGACGTCGTCGCGGCGGCGCGCTTCGCCAGCGCCTTCACCTTCCAGTACTCCATCCGGCCCGGCACTCCGGCGGCCACGATGCCCGGTCAGCTGCCCAAGGCGGTCGTCCAGGAGCGCTTCGACCGGCTCATCGCGCTGCAGGAGCAGCTGTCCTGGGAGGGCAACCGGGCGCTCGAGGGGCGCGAGGTCGAGGTGCTGGTCGCGCCGGGCGAGGGCCGCAAGGACGAGCAGACTCGCCGGATGTCCGGCCGAGCCCGCGACAACCGGCTCGTCCACTTCGCCCTGCCGGAGGGGCTGGCCGACGCCGACCGGCCACGCCCCGGTGACCTGGTGACGGTCGGCGTCACCTACGGCGCGCCGCACCACCTGGTCGCCGACTCGGTGCTGCAGACCGGGCAGTATGCCGTGCGCCGCACCGCCGGCGGCGACGCATGGGCGGCCGTCCAAGCCCGTCCGGAGGGTGGCGGCAAGCCGGCGGTCTCCCTCGGGATGCCCGCGGTGGGTAGGCCGGCCCAGCCCGCCGCGCCACCCGCCTGCGGCTGATCGCGACCGACAACGGCGAGGGCCGGTGGAGCATCCGCTCCACCGGCCCTCGGTCATCGGATGGGGCTCAGACGAGCCCGCCCTCCTCGGTCCCGACCTGCTGGTCGGCGGCCTCGCGGCCCTGCTCGATCGTGTCGGCGTGCTGCCCGCCGGTCTTGTCGTTCGCGATCTCGGCGGCCTTGTCCAGGCCCTGGTCGCTGAGCTCCTCGACCTTGTCCTCGTGCTGGCCGAGCAGCTCCTTGGCCTTGTCCTTGATCTCGTCGAACATCCCCATCGGGGCCCTCCCTAAGTTCGCGCCCCGTGGTCTCGAGGCGGCCCTGCGGCCGAAATTGGCCGCGGTCACTCTCTCACACCGAGATGTCGTGCGCGCGTCGAGCGAGGGTGGCTGCGGCCTCG
>Ga0116151_10001007_pt1 | contig 26142 bp, 16 predicted proteins | sample AD_UKC117_MetaG_FD_89893 | JGI IMG/M metagenome (GOLD analysis project Ga0116151, IMG submission 89893) | Active sludge microbial communities of municipal wastewater-treating anaerobic digesters from Hong Kong - AD_UKC117_MetaG | ecosystem: Engineered > Bioreactor > Anaerobic > Digestate... | reverse complement strand
TCAAATAACGAATTATTTATCAATAATTATGTGGTCTAAATAAAGCAAATATCATTTTTGACTTGTTAAAAGCAGAAATTTAATTTTATCTAAAATCACAAAGAAAATAAAACACGGATGACGCAGATTCAACTGATTTTCACAGATCAGTGTAAATCTGTATCATTAGTATAATCCGTGTTCAAATTGCTTGAAAAACAATGAATAAAAATTGATAGGTTCCCAATTTAACACCTTAAAAAACGATTCTGGCTGAGGTAGCAAAAATTTTGTTTTCAAAATATTGTTACAATTTTGATGTTTTTTTCACAACGACAACATAATGAAATCGGAATACAGAAAGCTAAACAAAACTGTTTAATTAAATTCGTAATAAAACCTGAGTAAACGATCTATGACCAAAATCAGCGAAAAAAAGGCATCAGTTGCTGTTAAATCAGGAAGAGCAAACAAAACAAAAGAAAGAACACAGGCCAAGATATTTGTACTTGACACTTCGGTAATTCTTTACAATCATAATTCGCTCAATAGTTTCAAGGAGCATGATGTAGCAATTCCCATCACAGTTCTCGAAGAGCTTGACCAGTTTAAAAAAGGGAACGACACCATCAATTTTGAGGCAAGGGAATTTATCAGAATCATGGACAGACTTTCGGAAAACTCCTCTTTACAGCAGTGGATTCCTTTGGGAGACAAGTCTCTGGGGAATTTTAAAGTAGTGATGAACCACAGTGCAAAACCGATGGATGCCGAAGAAGTGTTTGGCGAGCGAAAGGGCGATCATCGGATTTTGAATGCTGCACTGGCACTTCAGCAAGAATATCCAAAGCGAAAAGTGGTTATGGTAACCAAAGATGTTAATCTCAGAATCAAAGCCAAAGCACTCGGACTTACTGCTGAGGATTTTCTCACCGGCCGTATTGAAAATCTCGACTCCTTGTATTCGGGAATTTCCCGTTACGTAAATGTGAACCGTAAAGTCATCGAAAGGTTGTATTCCGAAGGATTATGCGAGGTAAGCGACCTGGATGTTTCATCCCCTGTTCCTAATCAGTATTTTATCCTGCAAAGTAATGGGGCTTCAGCTTTAGGTTATTACAACCCCCGGAACCAGCTCATCGAAAGGCTTGAGAAACAAACGGTAGCAAAAATTAACCCACGAAATGCCGAACAGGTCTTTGCACTGCATGCGGTTACCAATCCCAATACCAGACTGGTAACTTTGCAGGGAATTGCCGGCACCGGCAAAACGCTGCTTGCACTGGCTGGTGCCTGGAACCAGCGAAGAAACTACAAACAGATTTTTCTTGCCCGCCCAATCGTTCCATTGAGCAACAAAGACATCGGATTTTTACCCGGCGATGCAAAATCCAAAATTGAACCTTACATGCAACCCTTGTATGATAACCTGAAGTTTATCCAAAATCAGTTTGGTGAACATGATAAAGAATACCAGAACATCTCTGCTGCCATTCAGAGCGAAAAATTGATCATTCAGCCTCTGGCTTATATTCGCGGCAGAAGTATTTCAAATGTCTTTTTTATTGTGGACGAAGCACAAAATCTTACCCCGCACGAGGTAAAAACCATTATAACCCGTGCAGGCGAAGGAACGAAGATAATTTTCACCGGGGATATTTATCAAATTGATACACCATACCTGGATTCACAGAGCAACGGTCTGTCGTACCTTATTGACCGGATAAAACACCATGAATTGTATGCGCATGTAAGACTTGAAAAGGGCGAACGCTCGGAACTGGCCAATTTGGCAAACGAGATGCTTTAAAATCAAATCCCCAGAAAAATAACATGCATTACTACATCACCAACTACTTTCAGGGTGGCCGCATCTATCTGATCAATGTTGTCCTTGACAGTGTGCCAGTATTCGAAGAAAGTACCGTTTGAAGAAGTGGCATCCAGGTGAATAATGTCAATCATGGGAATGCCGGCAATGATGTTAACAAAATAATGATCGTCAGTGATATAACCTCCCTGTTCAAAAATAAAATAATCAGCATAGCCAATTCGTGCGGCCAACTCCCAGACTCTTTGTTTGATGTCGGGAGCAAAATGCATCGAAAATCCCTCCAAAGGGAATTTAGCATCCGGAGCGCCTACCATATCCAGTAAGATTCCAAAATTTGCTTTATAATTTGGTACATGAGGATTCCGTGCCCAATACTGTGAACCAAGACCCCACATATCAGTGGATTCATTTGTTTGTCTGTCCTTTGGCGGACCATAATCCTCAAGATCAAAAAGAATAATGTCCACTCCGACGGAGGGATTTTTTTCATGCAACTGACGGGCTATTTCAATAAGTACGCCGGTACCACTTGCACCATCGTTGGCACCGTCAATGGGTTTGTTGTGGTTGGCAGGATCAGGATCATGATCTGCATAAGGGCGCGAATCCCAGTGTGCACCAAATAATATCCGGCGTTGTTGTTCCGGATTAAATACAGCAATAATGTTTTGTCCGCTAAAAACCTGATTGTTGTAAACCCTGGCTTTGAAGTCCTGAACATAAACTTTGGCTGAAAAGCGCCTGAGTGTGGATTCGAGCCAGACGGCACATTGGGCATGTGCTTCACTGCCGGGTACGCGCGGGCCAAAGGACAACTGTTTCTCAACATAATAATACGCTGAATCGGCATTAAAATCAGGAACACTGACTTTTTCAGTCTGTTTCGTTTCGGCTGCGGCAGGAGACTTCTTTTGGTTCTTATTCCCGCAAGAAAATAACAGGAATGCAAACATCATAGCAAAAAGCAAAAACCTGCAATGGAACAATTGTTGAAACCCAGCCTGTAAGAACCGGATTATCTGATAATGATAATTCATTTGCTTAATTTTAATGGTTGACCAAAATATGAGGTAAATACGAACTCCTTTTGTTCTTTGCGCATTCGTTCAGCCAGTTCAAGTTTCTGCAGATTTGGATGCAACACTTTGTAATCACCTGCATAACCAACGGCAAAAATGGTTATTACAAGATAATCATCACCAATTTTAAATGCTTCACTAATTTGCATGCTGTTAAAACCACCCATCTGATGAACAAACAATCCTTCATGCATGGCCTGCACTGTGAGGTGGGCAACAGCCTGTCCCAGATCGTAACTGTGCCATGTGTTCAGAGTGCCGGATTTTAGTGAGTTTTTTCGCGAAACAGCAACCACCAGAACAGGTGCTGTTTTTGCCCACAACTGATTGAATTCAACCAGTGCGTCATAGATTTTTTGGCAGGTTTCGTCGCCGGAGCGTCCAACAATAAAATACCAGGGCTGTTCATTACTTGCGGATGGCGCCCAGCGCGCTGCTTCAAAGAGACGTTCCAGTTGTTCATCACTCACCGGACGATGGCTAAAAGCGCGGGGGCTCCAGCGCTCTGCTAAAAGTGGATGAATGCGAACTCTGGTGTTTGCAGGTTTTTTCATAACTGAATTTTTTGAAGTACAAAGTTACTCTTTATGTGAAATCATCAGCAAAAGCGTTTTTAATGCCTCTCAGAACCTTTTCTGTTTTTACGGCTTTTTTAGTGAAAAATGGGTCGAAATCCCTGATTTCTCCGGTATTGGTTTTTCTCCTGAAAAAATATCCCGCCAAACTGATCGTTTGGTTGATAATTTCCCTAAAAAAGCAGCCTCAACAACAAGAAACATGAACAGCAAAATCGGTCTTAAAACTGTTTTATTTTACTTTTTTCTTCATCTTGTCTTTTTCTTCAAAGTATCAGGCCAGCAATCCCATTACTATGACGATCCGAAAGCTTCTTTTCGCATGGGACTTGATCTGATCGAAAAAAAGCAGTTCGGAGCAGCACAAGAGGTATTTGGACGGCTTATCGAAGCGCTTCCTGCAGGTGAATCCGTAATGCTGCTCGAAGCAGAATACCATGATGCGCTATGCGATTATTACCTCAATCATCCTCAGGCCGGCGAAAAATTCAGCAAATTTGTGCAGCATTATCCCGATCACAGTAAAACCAACCTTGCTATCCTGCATCTTGGATTAATAGAATACAGCCAGCGTAAATACAAAAACGCACTGGAGTATTTCGGGCGCGTTGACCCTTTTCGCCTCAGTCCGGAAATAACACCGGAATACCTTTACAAAACCGGCTATTCATATCTGCAGCGCGAAGATTTTTCGAAAGCAAAGGAAGCGTTGTTCCCGATACTGAATACACCTTCCGATTACCGCAACGCTGCCAATTATTATTACGCCAGCATTGCTTTTCTTGAAAAAGACTATCAAAAAGCACTGCTGTATTTTGAGAAAGTTGACAAAACATCAGCATTTGCAGGGGAAGTATCTCAATATTTGATTCAAATCAATTATGTGAATAAAAATTATGACCAAGTCATACTATCCGGCTCAAAACTCATTGAAGGTGATATTCAGGACAAAAAGAGAGCCGGAGAACTGGCCCGTATTGTTGCTGAAGCTTATTACCAGAAAAAAGATTTTGCCAACGCCTTAATCTATTTCGAGCGCTATATCAAAGATACCCGCAGATCGCCAACCCGTGAAGAAAACTATCAGTTGGGCTATGCCAGTTATCAGACAGGAGATTTCAAAAAAGCAACCGGTTTTTTTGAAAAATCAATTAAAGACAAAGACGAACTTTCGCAAAATGCACATTATCATCTGGCCGATTGTTATTTGCAAACCGGACAAAAAAATTTTGCCAGGAATGCGTTCTATGCTGCTTTTCAAATACAAGGCAATGAAGACCTGCGCGAAGATGCTTTGTTCAACTATGCCAAACTTACTTTCGAGTTGGCTTACGATCCATTCAATTCGTCATTGAATGCGCTCAACCAGTATATTCGCGATTATCCAGCTTCAGATCGTATTGATGAAGCCTATCATTATCTGACCAACCTGTTGCTTTCGTCCAAAGACTACCAGGCTTCAGTCGATGCCATAGAGAAACTTGAAATAAAAAACAGGGATTTACAAACAGCTTATCAGCGATTAACGCTTCAATACGGGATTCAATTATTTAACAACGGAAACTATAAAACTGCTGCAGACAATTTCAGAAAATCACTTCAAACGCAGATAAACAGGGGATTGGCCAACCGTGCAACATTTTGGCTGGGTGAAACTTATTATCAATCAGGAGACTATCCAAGGGCAATTGATCTTTACGAAAAATTTATGACTTCACGGGGAGCTTCGAAACTCGACATTTATCATCTGGCACTCTACAACCTGGGGTATTCCTATTTTAAGCTCAAATACTATGACAATGCCATATCTTCATTCAAAAACTTTGTTGACCGACCGGGAGAAAGTGAAGGGAAATACATTGCCGATGCACTTACCAGAATCGGTGACAGCTATTTTATCACCAAAAACTATGCACAGGCCGTGAATTATTATCATCAGGCCGCAAGCCACTCATCAGGAAATAAGAATGATTACGCACATTTTCAGAAAGCACTATCACAGGGAGCGCAAGGCAAATCAGAAGAAAAAATCAGTACCCTGAATAATTTGCTGACCAAAAACCCACAATCTTCCTATGCCGATGATGCATCATACGAAATTGCCGAAACGTACCTGTTGCTCAACGACAACATACGGGCTCTGGAATGGTTCGACAAGATTACTACCCTTTATCCCAACAGCAGCTACCTGCAAAAAGCATGGCAAAAAAAAGGAATGATTTATTACAACCAGAATAATCTTGACCAGGCCCTGGAAGTATTGAAGCAACTTGTTACCAATTACCCCAACACTTCAGAATCCCGCGAAGCACTGCTCACTATCCGAAATATCTACATGGATAAAAATGACGTCAGCAGCTATTATACTTTTGCCGAAACAGTTCCTTTTGCCAACATTACAACTTCTGAACAGGACTCAATCACATACATCGCCGCTGAAAATTTTTATCTGAACAACGATTGTCAATCAGCCATTGATGCTTTTGAAAAATATATCAGAAAATTTGAAAACGGGGCTTTTATCCTGAATGCCAATTTCTATAAAGCCGAATGCGAATACCAGTTGCAAAATTACAGTGAGGCACTCACCGGATATGAATATGTAATTAACTCCCCAAAATCAAAATTCACCGAAAACGCACTGGCGAGAGCCGGAGATATCTGTCTCAATAACAAAGATTTGGAAAAGGCACTCGGGCATTTCTCAACGCTCGAAACCCTGGCCGACCTGCCTGCCAACGTCATTAAAGCTATCAGCGGACAGATGGAATGTTATTTTGAACTCGGACAGTATCAGAAAGCACTGGAAGCAGCTCAAAAACTACAAAAGCATGACCGTTTAGGCAACGAACAAATCATCCGTTCACATTATATTGCAGGTAAGTCTGCCCTTTTTACTGACAATTATGACCTGGCTGAAACAGAGCTAAAAAAGACCGTTGATCTTTCAGATGACATACACGGGGCTGAAGCAAAATATCTGCTGGCCACTGTCGCTTTTCAGCAAAAAGAATTTTCACTTGCAGAAGATCTTGTTATCGGGCTGTCCGTTGAATATCCTTCCTTCGAATACTGGAAAGCCATGGGATTTATTCTGCTTGCTGATGTTTACTCCCAAAATGGAAATACTTTTCAGGCCAAACAAACCCTTCAAAGCATTATCGATAACTATCCGGGCGAAGACCTGAAAGAAATCGCCGGCCAGAAACTCACGACTATCATTCGTGAAGAACAAGAAAATGCCGAAGAACCATTACAAATTGAAGAAGAAAAATAGTCCGGACTACAGGATTGATTAGTTAAAAACGAAATTCGGAAGCAGTATCATGAAAAACATAACTTTTGCATCAATCACATTATTCATCATCATTTTGGTGATATTTGCCACAACAACCGGCTCAGCCCAGGGACAGAATCAGGAGGTCACAATTATTGCTCCTTACAAACCCACCATTTCCGATGCGGAAAAAATTCCTGTTTCTGCCACAATCAGAGATACTGTGGTGAAAGTACCGGAAATGAACTACAGCATTGTTTCCCGGCCTTTCACCACAACTTATGAAATTGAGCCGCTGAAACCCGTTTTTCTGCAGATTGAACCAGGTCAGAGCATGAGCCGAAATTACCTGAAAGCAGGTTTTGGTAACTACACTACACCTTATGCCGAATTTTTTGCCAACAGCCTGAGCTCCGAAAAATACTCGCTGGGATTTCATGTACGTCATCTTTCATCACAAGGAGAAATTAAAGACTATCCGGTAAGCAACTTCAGCAGCAACCGTGCTTCGGTTTACGGAAAAAGATATTTATCCGGCAAAGTACTTTCAGCAGATGTTTTTTATGATCGTAATGTGGTTCATTATTATGGGGTCAAAAAGGACGATACAGCAGTTTTTTCATTACCCGATGATGAGCTGCGCCAGCGTTTTTCGCTTTTCGGAGGCGACCTGACACTTGCCAGCAACAGCAAACGACGAAACACTGCCGGGTATATTGCCGGTTTACGGTTTTATCATTTATCAGATCTTTTTAATACCCGTGAAACAGGTTTTACGCTGCATTCGGGCATCAGTAAACCGGAAAACATACTTGATATGGCTTCCGGAGAAAAACTCGGGTTAAGTTTTAACCTGGATTTTTGGAACAATAAGGACAGTATCGTTTCTCAGGGTAACGTCATTGCTACAATCAATCCTTATCTTCAGCTTGATTTCGAGCATCTCAACCTGACTCTGGGCGCACAGGGTACTTTTTCAGCCGATTCATCAGGTTCCGTTTATGTTTATCCTGCGGTAAAAGCTTTTTTTAAGGTCATTCCTGACCATTTACGGGTTTATTTTTCTGCTTCAGGTGGGTTATCACGCAACTCATTCTATGCTGTCAGCCGCGAAAATCCATGGATTAATTCTGTTTTTCCGTTCGGTTTTACAAATACAAAATATGAATTTAAAGGAGGTGTTACTGGTCAGATCAGCCAAATGATCAATTTCAACCTGAGCGCTGCTTATTCGGATGCAGAAAACATTCTTTTATTGGTAAATGATTTCCATTCTTATTTTAAACCTGATGTTCCGCTTAACTTTGCCAACAAATTCACGGGGATTTACGATAATGCTGAAATAACCACCATCAGTGCTGAAATTGGATACGAACAACCGCAAAAAATTAACGCCCTGCTTGTTGTCAATTACACTGATTATTCGATGGAAAAAGAAGAACACCCCTGGCACAAACCTGCACTTGAAATCAGTTTGTTTTCCCGTTATTTCGTTGATTCAAAACTTTCGGTGTCCGGTGAGTTGTTCTTCAGAGGAAAAGCCTATGCAAAGATTGATGAATCGCCTGCAGCCACTGAAGCTGTTCGCAAAGCCTATCTTGACGTAAACCTGTCGGCCGAGTATCGCTTACGAGATAAAATTTCCGCTTTTGTTTTGCTGAACAACATGACTGCAACGCGCTATTACCGTTGGTACAATTACCCTTCACAGCGCATCAGTGCGATGGCAGGGCTGACATTTGCATTTTGAAAACGTCTGATTCCATTAGCTAATCAGGCTCCAGTCCCTTTTATAATAGCGCAATTGAGCCAGCCTTTCGGCCATCATCCAATTTTCCGGTTTAAGAAGTTCAGGATCAATTTCGAGGATTTCTGAAGCAATGTTGCGTGCAGTGATGAGTATTTTTTCATCTTTGTAAATATCAGCCAGTTTCAATTCAAGGATTCCGCTTTGGCGTGTTCCCTGCAGGTCGCCGGGTCCGCGAAGTTCCATATCAACCTTTGCAATTTTAAACCCGTCGGAAGTCTGCACCATGGTATCAATTCTCTTTTTTCCGTCAGCAGTAAGTTTAAAACTGGTCATCAGAATACAGTAAGATTGATCTGCACCCCGACCTACTCTTCCGCGCAACTGATGTAACTGAGAAAGTCCGAAACGTTCGGCGTTTTCGATAACCATGACCGTCGCATTAGGGATATCCACACCCACTTCGATCACGGTTGTAGCAACCATGATTTGTGTTTCACCCTTCACAAAACGTTTCATTTCAGCTTCTTTTTCTTCGGGTTTCATTTGTCCGTGAACAATACTGATGGCATAATCAGGTAAAGGGAAAGCCCTGCTCAGACTTTCATAACCTTCCATCAGATCAGCAAGGTCCAGTTTTTCTGACTCTTTAATTAAAGGATAGACCACATAAACCTGCCTTCCTTCAGCAATTTTTCTTTTTAAAAATCCATGTAAAGCCGGTCTTTTTGTATCGTAAAAATGATAAGTCTGAACAGGTTTCCTTCCGGGAGGGAGTTCGTCAATTACTGACACATCCAAATCTCCGTAAACAGTCATGGCAAGTGTGCGTGGAATAGGAGTAGCTGTCATCACCAGAACATGCGGCGGAGTGGTATTTTTTTGCCAAAGTTTTGCCCTTTGCTCCACTCCAAAACGATGTTGTTCGTCAATAATGACCAGACCGAGATTGTTGAATCTTACTGCATCTTCGATCAGGGCATGGGTTCCGATCAAAATATTCAGCTCTCCGGATTGAAGGATTTGGTGCAGCAATTTTCTCTCTGCGCTTTTTGTTGATCCGGTCAGTAATTTTACACTGATATTCATTCCACCTAGAAATTTGTTGATTGTTTTGAAATGCTGTTGGGCAAGTATTTCGGTAGGTGCCATCAGGCTGGCCTGAAACCCATTGTCAATTGCAATAAGCATGCACATCAGCGCCACCAGAGTTTTTCCGCTGCCGACGTCACCCTGAAGCAAACGGTTCATCTGGCTGCCTGTTCCCATGTCAGATCGAATTTCGCGAATAACTCTTTTCTGTGCTTTGGTAAGTTCAAAAGGCAGAAACTGATTATAGAATGTATTAAAATGATCGCCGACGATTTTAAAAGTATGACCTTTTATCACCTTTGAGCGATGAATTTTATGCCTGAGCAGCATAAGCTGGATGAAAAAAAGTTCTTCAAATTTTAGTCTTCCTATAGCTTTATCAAGGGTTTCCTGGTTTTCAGGATAGTGAATATTTTTAAGTGCTTCATCACGTCTGATAAATCCGAACCGCCTGACAATTTCGGGCGAAAGGGTTTCAGGTATGACCAGATCAGCAAGAAGTATAAGTGTTTTGGTGAGTCTGGCGATTCCTTTACTATCCAGACCTTTTGTTTTTAATTTTTCACTTGAAGAATAGAAAGGCTGCAACTGTGAACCCACTGCTTCCCATTCGGTAGCCGGCTCAATTTCAGGATGCACAAAATTGAATCTTCCGTTGAACCACGATGGTTTTCCGTAAATAATAAATTGTATGCCGGGTCTGATTTTTTCCATCGCCCATTTAATTCCCTGAAACCATACAATCTGAATTTCTCCTGTATCATCAGTCAGCAATGCTGTAAGGCGTTTTGCCCTTCCTTCACCGATGGTCTGAGCCTGAATAATTCGTCCTTTTAACTGAAAATAATTCTGGTCGTTGTTTACTTCTGTTACGGATGAGAATTTGCTTCGGTCAACATATCTGAAAGGGAAATAATTAAGCAGGTCATCAAAAGTAAAAATATTAAGTTCTTTTTTAAGCAATTCAGCTCTTTTAGGGCCAACGCCTTTCAGATATTCAATTGGTGTTTGCAGAAATTCCGGCGACATGATTACCTGATTGATAATAGCTACAAAAATACATTAAAAACTCCTTGCCGGAATACCGGCAAGGAGTCAGAAAATTTTCAGAAAAAGGAGGCTGTAAGTTTAATAAACCCAAAGCTCCTGCTCGAAATCGCGGATTTCGTTTTTTATCCTTTCCGATTCAAGAAGACCGTCAAGACCTGTAGCATATTCATCAATGCGGCGATCAAACACATTATCTTCTTTAATAATATAACTGGAAAAACGACGCTGCAGAAACAACTGATCGTATGAAAGCCTGCGAGCGCTGTTTCCGGTATTAAACACTTCGTATCTGGCAAGAACAGGCCGGATTTCGGGATAATAAAGCCAGAACAATGGTTTGTAACCCCGAAATTCATTAGTTGTTGGATTTATATCTTCTTTCACCGGACAAATACCAACTATCCGAACCTGCATTTGAGAACGCTGTTTGTCGAAAATCCAGTCTTCTTTTACCCACAGTATTTTAACATCCTGGGGTGAAAACTTTGTTTGTATAGTAGTATCAATAAACTGATCAGGATTATTAGGATCAGGGACACGACTTTGCACTGATTCAGTAAGCTCGATCTCCAATTGAGTTGATGAAATAGGTAACATTTCTTCAAAATTATCAGTTCTGCCTGGTGCATAGGCCGTTATTTCACCGCCACGCATTGCATCCCACAAAACCTGAATAAGACTTCTCCAATTCCCCTGAGGGGTTTCAGGAAAGTAAAGAGGATGGTTCATTTTTTCGCGAAAGTCAATACTTCTCCAGATTCTTTTTTCCCAAAAAACGTCGGATTCTCTGATGTAGGAATATGGAACAGGTTTGAGGTCATTAATATGTAACCGCTCATATGCTTTATCTTTTGGCTCAGTGATAAGTTGTATCTGATTACCTTCCTGTCCAAACGACAATTTGATTATCGCCAAAAGGATAAAAGTAAGAATGCTGACAAAATTTATTTTACTCATACTTATCAGATTATTATTAATTCATAATTAGTGTGATAGAAGATAAGGTACGATCAGTACCATCAGGCCCCCGGGCAATTATATTCTCAAACCAGATTCTGTCGCCTCTGTTTGAGGTTTGAATTCGGTTTTTCATCTCCTCGGTCAATCGGTTGCTATCTGTTCGTCTTTCCCAGACAATGGAACCTGTAACAGAAATCATATTAAAAGAAACCACTCTGAAAGAAAGATCGAACTCAAAGTCCTGAGGCATACTTGCCTCAATTCCACCAGCTTCGGCTAAAACATTTCTGTTAATGTTTCCATTATTTACTCCGGCAATCATAGCTACCGGATCAGGTACTTTTTTTATTCTGTAAGGCATTATTCCCTGTTGTTTCAATTGGCCGTCAATTCTAGCCGAAACAGTGATTAATGCTTCTCTATATCCAACCGGGACTGTCGCGATATATTCACCCGGTTCAGCACCTCTTCTGATATTTCCAACAGAGATGTCAACTTCAAGATTTTCGAGAGGAACACCGGGAGATGAAACTGATATCGGGTTATCAACACCTGCATATAAGACATTCATTTTGGTAGCAGATATTGTGGTTGTCGGCTTGGCTACCATGTATTGTGCGGAGAAAGGGTAATAATTCACCTCGCCCGTACCGGTTGTTTGACGGAATAACCCGGCAAATTTTTTCAATCCTTCACTACTGGCCGGAAAGCTTAATTTAACTACTCCTTCTTTCCCCGAAATTTTGGTTGCTTTGTCAATCTGATCTGGAGTCATCCTGTCTGCGCCCTGCAAAATATATACTTCCGGATCCTGACTGGTTTCATAAGCAGCAACAAGTATTTCGGCTTCATACTTATCACCAACAAAAACGTAATCTCTGTTGGCCATCACTCTGGCTTCAACAACATCATATTTGAATGCTTCTGCATCAATAGCGGACAACAGATAATTAACCACATCAAATTCAGCATTGTAAACTTCAGTAATCATTTTATTGAGAAGGGTAATATCGGCAGCCAGAACAGTCTGGTCAAAATTGTACTGAATCCAGTTCAGTGGTTTACCGTCACGATTGGTATAATCCCCGTTTGTTCGTAATCCTACCTTTATATTATGCCTGTTTTTCTCATCAACCAGATTTAGAATATTTTCACGAAATTCATTAATCTTCCCCAGAAGGATTTTACCTTCACCCTGTGAGCCATCTGTTGAATTGCCTAAAAAAAAGTTGGTAGCAATGGTAAAATCATCCAGCCTGACCAGTTGAGTAGTTTGCTTAATCTTTGCTGTATCGTAGGGAATCCCTTCAACTTCAGCAATCAATCTGAATTTGACATCGTCGATGTAAGTTCTGATCGCTTCGGACATTTCTTTAGCCTGATGTGCTTTTTCCCGAAAGGGAGCCACTTTATTCTGATTTATCTGGTATTGTTTTTCAAACGTACGGTAAAGCTCATCAAGCTTTTCGGAAAATGTTTCGTTGGTATTAACCACGCTGTCATTAACAAGTGAAAATGCCTCCAGTACCTCTTTTGATACATTCAAAGCTAATAGCGCAGTGAGTACGAGGTACATCATGGCAATCATTTTTTGCCGCGGGGTTTCTTTGTATCCAGCCATTGATTTTGGATTTTTTTGATTTACAAACTACTTGATGTTCATTGCTGAAAGCATATTGCCATATACACTGTTCAGAGAAGCCATTCGTTTGGTCAATGTATCCAGTTCTCTTTGGTATTGAATGGTTTTGTTTGATGATTCTTCGAGGTTGGAAAGAAACTTCTCAAGTGTTTGTTCCAGTTTGGCTGATGCTTGTGTTTGTAATTCAGAATTTGAAAGTTGAAGTTCATAAATCCTGTTCAGTGAAGCAAGATTATCTGATAATTTGCTTAACTGCAGATTAAAATCTTCACTTTTACCTGCTGAGCTTTTCAGATCTTCAATTGTTTTGGCAATATTCTCTGCTGAGTGAAAATAGGTTTCAGATAATTTTGCGGCAGAATCTGATGCGTTTTTGATGGTTTGCGAGAGGTCTTCAGATGCGCGAATGTCGTCTTTAAAGGTTCTGGCAGCTTCAATGTAAGCATTTTTCAGTCCTGAAGCCGCATTTGACATGTCCTGAACCTTTGAGGTTAACTCACTTGTAGCAGCCACCTCTTTGGTCATAGCCATTGAAGCATCAGTATAGGTTTTTGACAAGGAAGAAACTGATTGAGATGCTGTTTTCATGTTGGAGACAAAATCCTGAGTTGCCAGACTTGCATTGGTAAGGTCATTAAGCTTCGATGCGCTTTCACTTAGTTTTGTAAGCCCGGTTCCCAGACGATGGATGACATTATCGTCCAGGTTCACATCTTTTAGCATAATGTCAAGTTGAGTCATTGGTCCGGCACCTGATCTGACAGGTTGTTTCTGGAGTAAAGCTTCATCAGGTTTAATTCCATGATAATCTTCCAGAAATTCAGGGTACACTTTGCTCCAATCGGGTTCAACATGCGGTTTTTGAAATGCTGATAGGGCAAAGATAATTGCTTCGGTAATCATTCCTACTAAAAGCATTTCAGTAGCCAGAGGGTAGTGATTGATTTTGAAAAGAGCGCCCAAGATAACTATTGATGCACCCAAGCCATAAGCTACTGACATGAAGCGTCTGAAAAACGGAGTCTCCATAAAATCAAAGGCTCCCTTTTGCTTCCCTTTCTCATTTTTTTTGCTCATAACCTAATTGATTATTATTTTGATGTTTAATTAGCAGTTTTATAGATTTCTTAATAAACGTTGGAAGCCCTTCTGGGATTATCACCTTTGGAACGGCCTAAATAAGGCATTACGCAACGGAAACCAATATACGATTTTGCGGTATCCTGATATTCGTAATCTTTGGTTGAAACAAGCAGATAGTGTTCGATATCCTTCCATGAACCACCTTTAATAATTTTCCGTTTCATCGAGATGGGATCATCAGGTTTTGCCAGATAGCTGTAATCCGGATTTAAATCCCATGTAAAAATATTTGCTGATTCATCGAAAGAGCTGTTTGTCCATTCAGCAACGTTACCGGCCATATCATACAGGCCAAAGCTGTTTGCAGGATAATGGCCTGCAACAACTGTGGAAGACCCTCCATCATCAACATAATTTCCGCGATTGGGTTTAAAGTTGGCAAGCAGGCAGCCCTTGTCATTGCGACTGTAAGGGCCTCCCCATGGGAAAGGATTTGCTTCATAACCTCCTCTGGCAGCCCACTCCCATTCGGCTTCTGTCGGCAGGCGAAAATCATTTATTCCGGCTTGTTCTCTTCCTTCAAGGTAACCATTGAACAGCGCTGTGCGCCATACACAAAAAGCTCTTGCCTGACTCCAGTTCACACCTACTACAGGATAATTGTCGTAAGTGGGATGCCAGAAGTAAGATTTGGTCAATGGTTCATTGTAACTGTATGGAAAATCATGTATCCAGCATAGCGTATCCGGATAGACATTGATCACATCTTCTTTTACAAATTGCCTTCTTCCCTCAGTTCCGGGCGGACGGTTAGCAAAACTGGCATCTGCAGGGTTACCCTGATTGGTAAAATCTTTCCGTGCTGCTGCTTGCAAATCAATCCAGTAATGTTTGTAATTCAACTTTCTCGTGTCAATTTCCTTTTTACGGAAAAAACGTTCCTCTTCAGGTAAAAACATTTCTTCAAGGGTTTGGGCTGTTTCCTCTTCATCCCACTCAATAGCAGTAGTCCAGTTTAAAAATGGAGGGTCAAACAATTCACCGGTTTTGGCATCTTCTTCAATAAAATATTCCTCCGGATTTAACTCTCCCAATAATTGTCTGGCTATCGAATCCCTAACCCAATAAACGAATTGACGATACTCGTTATTGGTAATTTCAGTTTCATCCATGTAGAAGGAACTCACTGTAACCCTTTTTGGATTGTTCATCATAGCATAGGAAACATCTTCTTCTCCAACACCAAGGATAAAAGTACCGAGCGGAACAAAAGACATTCCGTATGGATCTGGCTGACTGAAAGTCGGACGCTGCTGAACCCCGATCAATTCTCCGTTCCCGGTGTTCTTGCAACTGCTTAAAATTATCCCGATTAACAGGAAAAACAATAGTTTATTCATGTGAACTGCTGATTTTACAGACAGGTTAACGACTTCATGCATTTTTTATTATTGCTGATTTTTTTATACTATGGCAATGAATGATTATAAAATGTAGATTTAAAACTCTTTTAGTCAGGTTGAGTGGCAATGTCACTTTAACGCTCATTACAAAAATCTGGTATTGCGGTAAATCTTTTTGAATTTATCAATTTCAATTTTGAAACAATAACCTACTCTTACTTCATGGCTTCCCTGTGAACCAATGGAAGAGGTAGGAATATCATAGGAATAACCGATATTAAAATCACGATATTGCATTCCAAGTATTATAACAGGAGAATCCTGATAACGGTAACTTAATCCGCCCCATACTTTATTGTTATATCGCAACAATGCGGTAAAATCATATTGCGAAGATGTTCCGTCTGTTTTAATCATCACCGATGGCAAAACATCCAGAGAAGGGGTATTTGGAAATGTAAACTCATAGCCTCCGATGACATTAATTTGTCGTTTCAACTGCATGCCGGTTCCATCATTTTTCTTTGCCTGCCTCATCTGCAAAACAGATAAACCGAGATAAAAGTTATCGGGCACTGAATAATATAGTCCCAGCCCGCCATCAATGTAAATATCTGATTCTTCAGCCTTGTTTTGTAATACCGGATCATTGCCCTTATCGCCGGGGGGTTCTAATTTATTGAAATCAATGGTTTTATTTATCAGACTCAACTGAAGTCCAATCCCCAAATCCCCAGCACCAAGCATGGTCTGATATGCATAAATCAGATTTACTGTAATATCCTTTTGGTAACCGATTTTGTCCTGAATGATAGTCCCTGCCAGCCCGCCTCTTAATACTTTTACCGGAGAATTAATGGATACAACGTAGGTTTCAGGTGCAACATTAAATGATGTTCCTTCGGCATTGGTTTCTTCAAAACCAACCCATTGCTGTCTGATTAGCCCGTCAACACAAATCCCGTTGGTCGTTCCGGCAAACCCCGGGTTGTATGCAATCCTGTTGAACATGTACTGGCTGTATTGCGGTAACTGCTGGGCATTGAGTAGCATCCCTGCCAAAGTAAAAAAGAAAATTATCGGAATAAATTTTCTTGTCATCGGAACTATATTTGTTTTCTGTTAAAATTTACCACAAAGAAAACACTTTTCATCATAAACATCTGCTGATAATTTGCAAAAGAATTCCAATCAATGCTATAAAACTTGTTTGCTAACGACACAGCACAATTGATATTGCAGATTGCAGAAACCTGAGGATAAAGATTTTCTAAAATAGATTCTGAATAAAAACAGATTACAACAAATCTTCAAGATCGTTTACCGGAACTGGTTTTGAAAACGGGCTGAAATCACTGATGGATTTCAAAATTGCATTTAGCTCCTCCTTTTCGGTAGAAATGTATTTAATTGAGAGGTTGATCCCGGTGTTTTCATAAAAAATGTAGGCGTTTTTGCCTGTAATTTTAAAATTTTGTGGTGGTACAGACTTTTGATCGGTGTATTTTCGCAGGAGCGATAAAGCAACTATGTTTGTGTCAACTTTTGAAACATCCGAAAAAAACATCTCTCCGAAAAAGAATTTTTTTTCGATAAAATGATAAATTAATCGTACGCCGGTATTAAAAATTCGCTCACGATAACCAAGCCTCCTCCAAAAATAATTCTGATAATTAAAGGTGTCATAGCAACTGAATTTCTTTTTTTGATTCTTAATTCTCCGAAAGGAAGTATTAAAAGGTGTGTTTTGAAATTCAATTTTCTTGTCGGTTTTAAACTCTAGAATGCTATCTTTTGACATAACACTCCGAAAATGGTTTAGTGCATCCATTTTGGAACATGGCTGCATAAAATTTCTGTTGGCAACGCTAACCCGCCTTGAACCGGCAACATAATCCTGAAAAGTATAACTGAATCGCCCGAAAATCAATTTTAAAAGGTAATATTTCAACATTTCGTTTTATTCTTGATTCTTAAAAACAAAATTATTGTTTTTATCTGCAAGACCACTAAAATTATCCCAAAAATTATTCAACCCCCCGTAAAATGCTCATTTCAAAAGTAAAAAACTTTAAAATAACCCGGATAACACAATTAATGAAATAAATAAAAGAGAAAAGTCATTTAAAAAGTTTGGGAGCGGGGGGATAGAAACTAGATTGAGTATCAGTTTGTATTTTATCCCCCTGCTTTAGGTAACTCCCAAACTACCCCTTAAAACCAATTATTAAAAAACAACCATGATTTAGTCGTTGCAAACATAGTCTCTTTTTTCTTTTATCACCAAATTTTTTCTTGTTTTTTTATTTCACAAATTTATTACCAAGAGTCCAAAAATGGTCAATATTGGTTCTCATCAGTTTAATAAACGATTAATTTTAAGTCTTTTAATTAGTTAAAAAAGATTATTTGACCATTAGGATAAATCTGCACAAAAACCAGTATTTCATCAGAATTGAGAGAGAAATGCCGTCAGATTATCGCTTCTTTTCAGTTTAAGTTTCTTACGTAATCTGGTTCTTGCCATTTCAATACTTCTTACACTTTGGTGAGTGATATGCGAAATGTCTTTGGTTGACATATTCATTTTCAGAAAAGCCGAAATTCTCTTTTCGTTATTCGAAAGTTTTGGAAATCTTTCGTAAATATTATCGTAGAAAGATTTATTGATCTGCTCGAAGGTCATTTCAAACTGATTCCAGAAATCCTCCGTTTTATTCTCCTGCAGCATATTCATCATTTCCTGCAGCTCTTCAAAAACATTATCCGGTTTTCTGCTGAGGATTTCATCAACTTTTTCAACCAAACTGTTGAAGAGTTCAGTTTTTTCAATAAGTTGGGCGATTTTTGAGCTAAGTTCACGATTTTTTGATTCAAGTTCTTGTTCAAGCTTATCTTTTTCGCTTTCCAACAATAGGCTTTCATCTTTTTCAACAATTTTCTGTACAGTCAGATCTTTAATGAAAGCGCCCATTTGAACGGGAAGTCCAAACTGATCCTTGATAATCCATCCTTTTACCAGTGCCTGAAGAATATTACCGTCCTTTTTTATGTAGTTGCGTTCTACAGTATCAATAGTATCACCAAACAGGATTGAATTTTTCAAGGTAGGAAGTTCATTAGCTTTATCCTCACCCGCCACAATATCGAAATAACTTCTGTTTTTCAGTTCATTTTCCGTATAGCCGGTCATATTGCGAAATGCGCTGTTTGTTTTGATTATTTTTCCGTCAAGTTCCATCAGCAAAATTCCATCTGGAGAAGTGTCAAACAGCAGTCGGAATTTCTTTTCGCTTTCAATCAGGGCATCTTCGGCATTTTTTCGTTCAGTAATCTCAATGGAAAAACCGATAACACCAATAATTTCACCACTGAAAGTTTTGTATGGTATTTTATCAGTAATAAACCAGCGATTGGGATTATTTAGGAGCGGTTCAATAATATTTCTTTTAGGAATGCCAGTTTGGATAACTTCAAGATCATCTTTCCAGAATTGTTCAGCAAGATTTTTATCCATGATGAAATCCGAAATTTTTTTACCGGAAACAATATCCATATTCAATCCGGTAATATTCTGATATGGTTTATTCAAGGCAATCAGTCGGTTTTCAGTATCTTTGGCAAAAACCATAGCTGGAATTGAATCAAGGAGTAACTGTCTGAAATATTGTTCTTTATAATGTTCACGCAAAATTATCTGCTGATCGGATATATCCCTGATATAGCATGCATAAGCCGGTTGGCCGGCATATTGCGTTAAACGGCAATGCACAGCAGCTTCAATGGTGCCTCCGGTAATTTTTTTCGCGGTACTATCGAAAGAGAAAGCGCCTTTTGTGATTACTTTTTCTTTGATAGTATTCCATTTATAATGGTATTTGGAAAAGAATTTCTGAATGCTTACTTCCTCAGATGTTTGAGGATCAATCCCAAACATTGTTTTGGTTATGTTGTTGGTAAAAACGATATTATCGTTCTCATCGGCTACAAGAATTGCGATCGGGGTATGATCCAGCAGTGTGGCAAAATCTGAGTTTGACATGATTTAGTTTTAAATTTTATTAATTAACTACAAAATTAAAGTAAAAGAAAACATAATGTGAAAATTATTTACTTGCAAACAATCGCAAAATATCATTCCCATTGGCAAATATCAATAAACCAAAAAGAATAACCATACCGACAATCTGTGAATATTCCAGAAATTTATCACTGGGTTTGCGCCGTGCAATAATTTCGTATAAAAGAAACATCACATGACCACCATCAAGTGCCGGTATTGGCAGAACATTTAAAATGGCCAGCATAATTGACAAAAATGCTGTTAAACCCCAAAATGCCTGCCAGTTCCAGGTGGAAGGAAAGATTGATCCGATAGTTATAAATCCACCTATTGATTCGTAAGCTTTTACTTCTTTGGAAAAAAGAAGTCGAATTTGTTTGAGATAGCTCGAAACACCTTCAAAGGCTTTGGCTGCTCCTGCAGGAATAGCTGCAAGAAGAGAATAGTTTTTTTCTTTAAAATTAAAAAACTGTGCGGGATTCTGCGGATAAACGCCAATGACTCCTTCAGAAGATACTTTAACGGGTTTCTTTAAGGTATCACCGTCTCTTATTACGGATATGATCACCTGCTCTCCTTTGAATTTTCTGATTTCCTCCCTGAATTCATCAAAAAAGAGTGTGGGTTTGTCATTGATTCCGATAATCTGATCGCTCACTTCAATACCGGCAAGCCTGGCAGGTGAGTCGCTTGTAAAAGCACCAGCAATAAATGGATAACGAATGCCGATAAACTCTGTACTTTGATGATGGATCAGCTTATTAAGAAAGCCATCAGGAATGATAATATTTTCACTTTTGCCATTTCTCATTACCTGAATTGACTTTGCTTCTTCGATAATAATTTGTGAGGGAATTTTATGAAAATCTTCCACAGGTACATTATCAATTGAAAGTATCTGATCGCCGTTTCTCAGACCCATTTCGTAAGCTAGCGAATCTACAGTAATCCCGTATTTTACTTCTGAAGTTGGCAGGTATTGCTCGCCCCAGCTAAAGAGCGTAATGATATAAATCCCGATTGCAAGCAGAATATTCATAATTACTCCTCCAAGCATAATAATCAACCGTTGCCAGGCTGGTTTTGACCTGAACTCATAGGGCTGCGGAGGCTGTTTCATTTGCTCCTTATCCATCGACTCATCAATCATTCCTGATATTTTAACATATCCACCAAGAGGCAGCCAACCCATTCCATACTCGGTTTCTCCGAATTTAAACTTGAATAAAGAAAACCATGGATTGAAGAAAAGATAAAATTTTTCAACCCGGGTTTTGAAAATTTTTGCTGCAAGGAAATGGCCAAATTCGTGAACGATTACAAGAATTGAAAGGCTTAGAAGAAGTTGAGCTGCTTTAATTAATATTTCCATTCTTTTGTTTTGTTAAAAATAACTTTTGACTAAATACTGTGCGTAGGTTTTGGTTTCTTGATTTGTTTCTATTAAATCCTCAAAATCAGGCTTTTCAATATAACTAATGTCCTCCATGCATTGTTCAATAACTGAGGTAATTTGCAAAAATCTGATTCGGCCTTTTAAGAAAGCTTCGACTGCAACTTCGTTTGCGGCATTGAGGATACATGGCATATTCCCCGCCTGTCTGATGGCAAAATATGATAGATCAAGATTTCTGAAATTTTTCCGGTCAGGGGGGGAAAAAGTAAAAGCTGTCTGACTGGTAAAATCAAATCGTGGAAGCGGGCTTGATATTCTGGTGGGATATGACAAAGCAAATTGAATTGGCAACCGCATATCCGGCAGTCCCATCTGTGCTTTCAAGCTACCATCAACAAACTGAACTATCGAATGGATAATGGTTTGCGGATGAATAATCACGTCAATCTGAGAAATATCTAAGTTGAACAACCATTTCGCTTCGATTACCTCTAAGCCTTTGTTCATCATTGATGCTGAATCAACTGTGATTTTTTGCCCCATTTCCCACTTTGGATGATGCAGGGCATCTGAAACGGTAACATTTTCGAGAAACAACTTGTTTTTACCAAAAAAAGGACCCCCGGAAGCTGTTAAATAGATTTTTTCGATGCTGTCGGATTTTTCACCGGCAAGGCATTGAAAAATAGCAGAATGTTCAGAATCTACCGGAAGAATAGTCACTTCATTTTCGTGTGCAAGTTGTGTGATTAATTCACCAGCTACTACCAATGATTCTTTATTGGCCAGGGCAATTGTTCTGCGAGCTTTTAAGGCCCTGAGTACCGGTTTTAATCCTGCAAACCCAACCAGTGCAACAAGAACAATATCAATATCTTCTCGTTCAACAATATTATTTATCTCCTCAGAACCGGCAGATACCCTGGTACCTGATCCATTAAGCGCTGATTTAACTTTTTCGTATGAATTTTCACAACCAATGACAACAGCGTCAGGCTTAAATTCAATAGCCTGTTCTATCAGTTTGTCTGCACTATGATAAGCTGTCAAAACGGAAACCCTGAAATTCAGGGGATTGTTTTTAATAACTTCAAGTGCCTGTCTTCCGATAGATCCTGTTGAGCCAAGTATTGCAATATTCTTCACTAAGTGATGGAAATAATAGACTACAAAAATACAACATTTTTTAGAATGAGATAAATTGTTCGGGGTCAACCGGATTGCCCTCGTACCACAACTCGAAATGCAGATGTGGACCAGTCTGTAGCTCTCCTGAAGCACCAACAAATGAGATTATTTCTCCTGCTTTAACTCTCGTCCCCTGTTGTTTAAGCAAACTTGAGTTATGCTTGTAAACAGAAATTAACTGGTGCTGATGTTGAATACAAACGATGTAACCTGTTTCAAGAGTCCAGTCTGAGAAGATAACCGTTCCGTCAAGGATAGATTTTATTGATTCATTTTCATTGGCAACGATGTCGATTCCGAAATGTCGCTGGTTTGGGTCAAATTTTCGTGTTATGATCCCGTTTATCGGTGTAAAAAAATAAATGTTAGCGATATTTGCCGGATTGTAATTGAAAATGGTATTGGGATAAAGATTAAACTGAGTCTGGTTTTCGAACTCTTCACGAAGTAATGAATCGGCCGATGAATGCCTTAGTGTGATGGTATCATAAAACGGAATAGCTTCCGGTATCGGAACTGAATCCTCCGGTAAAATTTCATCATTAATAATTCTGTGTAAATTCTCGAGAAAAAGTTCCCGACGCTTAAATTCAGTTTCCAGAGAATCGGCTTTTTGCTGCAATTCATAAATCTGTTGCGGAAGCTCAAGATTGGTGTAACCAGGTATATATTCGCGCAACGAAGTGAATGCCACAAGGTAAATAGTGAGGACTATCAAAACAACGATTAATGTTCCAACACTGACAAAAACACCAAGACGGGTAACCAAAAATGAGAATTTCTCCTCATAGGTTTGTGCATCCATCAATACAAGCTTGTATTTTCGGAGCAATTTTGGCGAGTGCCCCCAGTCACGCTTTTTCCCTTTTTTCATATTAACCTACATGCATTCAGTCAGTTGTTAGTTCTCCAAAATATCATCAATTTTAATGAGTAATGGTTTCACAACGTCTGTATTTATGATTTAGTTTTAAGCTCTCATAAAATAGGTGCACAGACAAACTCAGAAATAATATTTCATGATATTTAGAGTTTAAAATGTTCGGTAAAACTGCAAAAAAAGTAATTAATTGATTTGGAAAAAAATAAAAATTTATTGAGCACTCAATTAAAAAACCGGTTTATTGCCGGAACATTTTTCCTTGGTTTTGCTTTGGCCACAATGATGATGCTGACCTCCTGCTCGACAAAAAAAAACACCTTTACACGACGAGCTTACCATAATCTTGTTTCTCAGTATAATATATACTGGAACGGAAACGAAAGTTTCAAGGAAGGACTAAAAAATCTCGAAGACAATTCAGCTGATAATTACACTACCGTGCTGCCCGTGTTCAAATTCGGTACCGAACAGGATGTACAGTCTATAGCTTCTGCTATGGACCGTGCTATCGAAAAAGCTTCAAAGGTTATCCTGGGACACTCCATGTATTTCAAGCGAAAGGAATACGTTCAAAGAGTGAAAGACAGCTATTTGCTTATTGGCAAATCTTACCTTTACAAGCGGGAGTTTTCAAATGCCAGAAGAACTTTCGAATGGATCTCTACCTTTTATAATGATGAACCCATTAAATACGATGCTGACCTCTGGCTGGCAATGACTTACAATCAAAACAAAGAGTTTGAAAAATCGAGTACTGTACTTGACAATTTGAATAAAAGTATCCGAAGTGGTAAGGCACCGGCACATATCGACAAAATGTTTCAGATGGTTTATGCAGATTATTACATTTTGCAAGCCAATTACGAGCCTGCAATCAAATACCTGCAAAGAGCCATCGAGTTGAACACCAGGAAAAAAGACAGAAATCGTTTAAGATTTATCCTCGCTCAAATTTACCACGAAATCGGCGAACTGGAAGAAGCTGCAAAACTATATCAATTGGTGATCAAAAAGAATCCACCTTATGAAATGTCCATCAACGCAAAAATTAATCTCGCCAAAACTTATGAGTCAAAGAGAAGCAATCGAAGCATGATCGTCAAGAAACTGGAAAAACTGATTAAAGATCACAAAAATGCTGATTACCGCGACCAGATTTATTATGCATTGTCCGAAATTTTCGAAAAAGACAATGACATGACCAAAATGAAGGAATATCTTAAAAAATCAGTAGCTACAAGTGTTTCCAATGATTATCAGAAAACTATTTCTTCACTGAAACTTGCAGACATTTATTTTGAACAACCCGATTATACCCTGTCGCAAGCATACTATGACACTGCAATGCAGGTCATGCCAACCACTTTCCCAAATTACAACAACATAAAAACCAAAACCGAAATTCTGACCGAGCTAATCACCCAGCTTCAGATCATCAGCAGGGAGGACAGCTTGCAGGCAATGGCCAAAATGCCGGAAGCCGAAAGGAATAAGATTATTGATGCCAAAATTAAAAAAATTGCTGAAGAAGAAGCCCTCCAGGCCGAAATGGAAAGGGAAGCCCAACGTACAGTTTCCATGCTCGAACAGACAAATCGTCAGCAAAACAGAACCATGCAACAATCCGGCGGATGGTATTTTTATAATCCCTCTGCCGTTAGTTTCGGATATACCGAATTTATCAACAAATGGGGAAGACGAAAATTAGAAGACTTATGGCGATTGAGCAACAAACAGCTAGTGCCTGAATTTGACCCTCTTGCCGAAGAATTGGAAAGCGACAGCCTGAGTGGCAGCGACAGCACTTTACGAGTTGAAACAGATCCCAAAAAACGCGACTTTTATCTCCAAAACCTGCCGCTGACCGAGGAACAACTGGCAGCTTCGATGGCATTGATCGAAAATGCCCTCTTCCAGATCGGATACATTTATAAAGACGGCCTCAAAAACAATATGAAATCCATTGAAACCTTCGAAGAGCTCCTTAAAAAATTCCCTCAGCATGAAAACCGTTTGATGGTCTATTACCAACTTTATAAAAATTATGAAGAGATTCCCGATCAGGAAAAATCAGATTTTTACAAAAACATGATTATTACTGACTTTCCAGATACTGACTATGCCAAAATTCTTCTCGACCCAAATCACAACCTGGTCGTTCAGGCGCGACTAAATGCAGCAAGCAATCTTTATTACGACACATACGCTGCCTATACAAATAACCAGTATTATCTCGTTATTAACAATTACAATCAGGCAATTGAAAAGTATCAGGAAAGTGACCTGATCTCTAAATTTGAGTTCCTGAAAGCTCTTGCATTTGGGAAACTTGAAAATCTGGATACCCTTAAAACCTCCCTGGAGCATATTGTTGTTAATTACCCTGAAAGCGAAATAAAACCGCTTGCCGAAGACATTTTAAACCGATTGAGACCGGATGAATCTGGTCAGCTCGTCCTGATTGAAGAACCAGTTGCCGTTGAAGAGGGTAGCACACCAGAAAAACAACCGGAAGAAGACCTCTCATCAATTTACACTGACGATCAAACAGCTGTTCATTTCTTCGGTATGCTGGTTGATGGAAAGAAAACCAACATCAACGCACTAAAAATTCGTTTATCAGATTTCAATACCAATTACTTTAAACTGAGCGAGCTTAAAATTAACAGTCTGATTTTTAAAGATGATCTGCAGCTGATCACTGTCGGAAACTTCGAAAATGCTGAAAAAGCCATGATTTATTATAATTCGGCAATGGAAAACACTTACATATCGTCTCCGCTCGAAGGAACAAATGCTTCAACTTTTGTTATAACCACAGATAATTATCCTTTGTTCTATCGCGAAAAAGATGTTCCTGCTTACCTGCGCTTCTTCGAAAAATATTATTT
>Ga0116151_10001006_pt1 | contig 26143 bp, 31 predicted proteins | sample AD_UKC117_MetaG_FD_89893 | JGI IMG/M metagenome (GOLD analysis project Ga0116151, IMG submission 89893) | Active sludge microbial communities of municipal wastewater-treating anaerobic digesters from Hong Kong - AD_UKC117_MetaG | ecosystem: Engineered > Bioreactor > Anaerobic > Digestate... | reverse complement strand
GCGCCGAAACGCCCTTCAGCCCGTAGGAATCCCTTTCCGCTGGTTATCATCTTTGGCTGTTGCATGATGATATCCTCCCGGCGCGAGCGCTTATTTCAGCGACTTGATCATGCTTGCGGCATGATTTTCATGAACCTTGAATACGCTGAGCGCCGACGTCAGCAACGACTTGAATTCCTTGTTGTCGGCGGCGGGAATGAACGCCGTTTCAACCGTCTTGTTGACGAATTGATGGTAGGCGAGTTCGTTTTCAGCATAGGCGCGGTCGAAGGCGGCGCCGTCAAGCGCAGCCAGTTCATCGCGCTTCGCCATTGCGTTCATGACGAGCTGCTGGCTGGTCGGGTTGTCCTCGGGATTGGCGCCGAGTTTCGTCAGAAGGGCGACGGCCTGATCATTGACCGACGTATGATCGCGGATCATCAGTTCTGCGAACTCGCGCACTTTCGGATTGTCTGATTTCGCCAGCGCGAGATGCGCATAACGAATATCGAGATTGCCGGCGGTGTAGGCGATATGCGCGATCTGCATATCGGACGGGCCTTCTTCGGCCGCAGCCGGATTGAAGAGGTTCGCGCTGGCAAGAAGTAGAGCGGCGCCGGCCGCTTTGAGTTTCGTCGTCATCAGTGTTGCTCCTTTGTGCAATGGCTTCGGTCTCGAAGCGGACGACGGCTATCTACTGACGGATTTCACGGGCGCTAGTCAGTTTTAAGAAGACTGGACGCTCTGCATCGTGCTTTGGACGATCCGCATCAAAGACGCCCGATTGCATCGTTGCGCCGGCGGATTACCGGGCGGATATGTATGAAACGCCGCAATAACGCCGTCAGCGGGGATGTTGGCGCAACTGGGAAATGGAAAGAACCGCGAATGGATGTGCTGAATGATATTGTCGATACGCTTGAGCTGAAGGGAGCGCTCTATTTCAGGACAGATTTTTCGCCGCCCTGGGCGATCGGCGTGCCGCGTTATCAACAGGCGGCGCGCTTTCACTTGGTCGTGCAGGGGCGCTGTTTTGTTCGCCTCGCCGCAGGCGCAATCGTCGAAATGGGGCCGGGCGACCTCATCCTCATTCCGGGAGGCGCCGATCACGCGCTGTGCAGCGAGCCGGACATCGCCCCGACCGACCTTGAGACCGTCATCAAAGAATCCGGCTATGACGGCCGCGGCGTCTTCGCGCTTGGCGCATCAGATGAGGCCGCAGCGGTTCGGATGGTGTGCGGCCATTTTTCCTTCCGCGAAGGCGCCGATCATCCGCTCTTGCGCGCGCTTCCCGACCATCTTCTCGTCACTAACAGCATACGCGCACAGAACAGCTGGCTCGATGAAGTTTTGAGGCTGATCGTTCGGCAGATATTCGCTGAGCCGGAAAGCTCGGCGGCGACCATTACGCGTCTGTCGGAAGTGATTTTCCTTGAGACTTTGCGCGCCTGCGCCGACCAGTCGCCGTCGCTTGCAAGAATCATCGCCGGCATGCGGCGCAAGCAGATCGGCGAGGCGTTGCTCCTGATGCATGAACGCCTCGCCGAGCCATGGACGCTGGAGTCGCTGGCGGCGTCCGTCGGGATGTCGCGCAGCAAGTTCGCAGAACAGTTCAGGGACGCTATCGGCTGCGCGCCGATGACCTATCTCGCCGACTGGCGCATGCAGAAGGCGATCAGCCTGCTCGCCGCCTCGCGCCTTAGCGTGCAGGAAGTCGCGACCGAAACCGGCTATCAGTCGCCAGCCGCTTTTACGCGCGCCTTCACACAGAAGATTGGCGTACCCCCGAAAGAATTTAGACGGCGCGACAGCGCAGCGCTGCACTGAAAAATTCGGCGCTTTAAGTTTCCGTTCAACGCAGCGACGATGGTCGGGCAAAACCTTCTTTGCATTACCGGCTCAAGTTAGTTCGCATTTGCCGTCATTCCCGGCATCGATGATGCAGATCGTCCACAAGCAATTGCGCCGCGTCCGAACATATCGAGCGCTGCTTGCATCAAGACGATCAACTGCTAATTCCAATGCCACAAGGCCGGCAAGGGCCCGGAACAGTCACCTTACGGAGAATATCATGATCACCCCGCTGCTCATCGCCCGCGTCTTCGGCGCGACTTTCATTCTCGTCGGATTGCTCGGCTTCGTCCCGAACCCGATCGTCTCGCCAGACGGCCTTTTCGCCGTCAATGCGATGCACAACCTCGTCCATCTTCTGACCAGCGCCGCGTTTCTCGCGGGCGCGCAGTTCGGCTATGCGCGTCAGACGACGATCGGGATAGGCGTCTACTACGTCGTGGTGACGTTGATCGGCTTTCTGACCAAAAGCGATATGATGCTGGGGCTCATCCACATCAATGTCGCGGACCGCTGGCTCCATGCCGGCCTCGCGGCGGCGATCCTTTCCGCTGGCATCCTCCTCACATCTTCCCCCCGCGTCGCCGCCAAATAGCGACGGCGCCGCGCCAGAATGACGGTAGACTCGGACGCACTGGGCGCATTTGTTCAGTCTATGATTGGAAAGGCTTTCTGATGCGAACATTTTTTCTCAGCGCATTCTGCTTCTTCTGTGCATCATGTTCCGGGGCAACTGCATATGATGCCGGGAAAACAAAAGCGGAAGCCGCTGCGCTTCTGGCCGACTACGCATTGGCAATTAGCACGGGCGATTTTGATCGTGCGGCCTCAACGTATGACGACGATGAGGATTTTCATTGGATTGACCGCGGCATGCTGCAATACGCGTCCGCAAGCGACGCCGCCGCGTCTCTGAAATCGATTGCTCAGCCCGGAATGAAATCTGTCCTGATTTTGGAAAAGCCAGTGGTCGCCGATCTTTCCGAAAACGCTGCGCTCGCCTCCGTTCGATATCGATTCGACCAGCGCCAGGAAAATGGCGATCCCTTATGGGGATTTGACGCCTGGATGACGGTCGGCTTGGTCAAACGCGATGACGGCTGGAAAATCGCGGCGAGGCAGGCGGCGCCAGCCGCGGCCGAGGAATCCCCCGAACCTTAGAGCGACTATCAAAATCAGATGGCCAGAACGAAATAGAGTGAGTACCAAATTTTCCTGGTAACGGAGGCATGCATGGGCGCCTGGGGTGCGGGAAGCTTTGAAAACGATGCCGCGATGGATTGGGCAGGAGACGTCTCCAGTATGGATGACGTCGTCGGTGAGATTGATTCATTTCTCGCCGCATACGCAATATCTCCCAACCCCGGCGAACCGGTTTATGTAGATGCAGATGCGGCGTCGCGCCTCGTCGCGGCTTGCGAAATCGTTGCAACGGCAATGGGTCGCGTAGCGCCTGAAGTTCCGCCCAAGATTAAAGATCAATTTGGCGGCGTGATTGCCTGTGATCATCCAGCTGTCGGCTTGGCCCGCGGAACGCTGGAACGGGTTTTATATTCCTGTGAGTTAGCCGATCTTTGGGCGGAAGCCGACGAGGCGGGCGCCAAAGAATGGCCTGCGGCGGTTGCCGCCCTTGGAGAGCGGCTCGACCCTAATGTTAAGTGGTCGCCACCGGGCGACGAATTGAAAGGGCTCGAACCCAAATGCGTCTATTGCAACAAGCCTGTTGCCGAAGCTCAGCGTCACCGTGTTGATTTGTACGATACCCGCAAAGTGCAGCCAGAACTGCTTTACATGCTGCCATGTCACAAGGACTGTTTCACGCGAGGACTAAACTCCGCATTTCAAATTCAGAATAAATATGATTGATAGTGGGTTGAGGGTCCAGCCCCATAGTTATGGGCCATTTTGCGCTGGAGTTTCGGGGAGAGGCGGGCGCATCCCGAGGGACTGATGCGGCCTGATTTGGTTGTACTGTTTCAGCCAGATTCCGATGATAGTTCTGGCCTGCTCGACGGTTGAGAACCATTCAGCGTTGAAGATCTCCCGGCAAATCAATTTGATCGATTTGCCCTGCCCAAAATAAGCCCGCCTGATCTTGGCGATCGTCTCCACTATCAGCATCCCAACCTCGGCTCCCATGTGTGAATCAGCGCCCCGTCAAGGCCCCGACTCAATTTCGGTTACACGTCTGTCTTCGTTCAATATTTCGCCGTCTTGTCGGGGTCACGCTCGGTGCCGAGCGTGACTCCCTCAAAAGAGTAATTTCAACCGTTGAATCAACGACTTTAAAGCTTCTGCCGTGGGGGTTAAGTTTCGGTGCTTTTTTACAGATTGCTGCGTTTACTGCTCCTATGGCGATGTGAAGTGTCCGCCCATACAAGCTGGAAGGGCGTGTTGTGGTTGATCCATCGTACATAGAAAGTCGTAGTGCGTGAGTAACTAATGCTCCTCGAAAATTTTGGCGACCTTTTTGATTGCACGCGTTTCCGCTTCGAACAGGTCAATGTAAAATTGGATAATGGCTTCAGCGACAAGGTCATCTCTTTTCGCCGAAAGGTGTTTGTTTAGCGCATGTCGCGCGGTACGCAGCTGACTGATAGTCCGCTCCAAGGCGGGAGCGCCGATCGCTTTTGGCAGCAACGGTGCGAAAAACAATCCCGCAAGCCTATCAAGTCGCGCTGTCGTGTCTGATTTGAGAGCGCCCAAAATGTATTCTGTAAGCTGCTTTCGTCCATGCGTCGTCAAGGAGTACTCCGTTTTTGCCGGCCCTTTGTCGCTCGCTATTTTCTCACCCCGAAGGGCGTTGTCATGTTCTAGGTCCTTGAGGACTTTATAGATCGTTGAGTTTCCGATCTCGGCCCAGCGTTTCATCTCGGTCTGAGCGATGAATTCTTCGATCTCAAAGCCGTATTTCTTGCCGATGGCGACAAGCCCGAGAACGATCATTTTCTGATGGTGCATTGCCATGTCCAGCCTATATCGTTGACAGGTACTCTATCATAGAGTACAAAACAGGCGCAAATAATTCGCTAGGGCGACATGTCTTACATACCGCAGCCAGAGGCGGGAGAACCGCTTTATCCGGACGGAACTTCACGGACATTCGCGATTGTCGAAGTTATCGTCGTTGGCGCGGCCTATATCATCCTTGCCCATGCCGCCGCGGCCGGCCTCAGACTTGAAGCGGTCATGCCCGCGTTTCTTGATGGGCCCGAACGGGGCGTCGGCGCAACTTTCATCGCCGGGGCCGTCGCGCAGATAGCGCTCGTGCTGGCGTTCGCAATGGTCTTCAAGGATCTGCGCCACGCGATCGTAAACAGCCTAAAGCTCGGATCCATTCCGGCCTGGGGGGCCGCGCTTATTGCAATCTCGATCCATGCCTCGACGATCGCTTTCTTCTTCCTGGACAATCCAACGCAGATCTTCGAGCCATCGCGCCGCAACCTTTTTCTTTCCATTGCGCCGGCGTTTGACGGGTGGTCGCAGGAAGTGTTCTTCCGCGGCTATGTCATCTACCGGCTGGCGCGCGGCGGATTGCCCGTTATGGCGCAGATCGCGATCTCAGCATTTCTCTTTGCCGCCATTCACGTAGGCTATATCGGAGCCGACGTATTCTCGGTGATCTGGCCCATGTTCGGCACGGCCGTGCTCGGTGGATTTTTTGCATGGTCGGTCCTGCTGGCCCGGGGCGCGTTGCTGCCGGTCGTTTTTTGTCATGCGGCGCTGATCATCATCGTGCAGCCATGGTTGGCGCTCTCATGAATAATTGTGCTGCGATCACCATGGGAACAATGCGGCGGGGGGCGGGCGTTCAATGCGGTGCGGATAGGCCGGGTCCGCAATGCGCACACCTGAAAGCGCTTGGCGGCATTGATCCCATCCTGTTTTCCCGTAGCAGGCTCTCAATCCTGGCGTATCTCTGCGCTGTGCCGGAGGCGACGTTCACAGAGCTGAGAACTGCCGTCGGCGCGACCGACGGCAATGTTTTCATCCATCTGAAGAAACTGCGCACGCGGGGATATGTGCGCAAGCACCAGTGCAAACCGCATGGCAGGGAAACAAAAATCCACCTCACGCAACTGGGGCGAAACGCTCTTCACCGCTTTCGAATGGCGCTCCTTGAGATTGACGTTTCCACAGCGTGTGGGAGCAGTGACCATGAGTGAGCGCAGCGTGATCATTGAACACTCGCCCGAATTCCCGCTGAAATCTGGACAGGATCAGGTTCATATTCCCCGCCGGGTCGTACTGGCTTTTGGAGCTTCAAGTTTTTGTCTGACGGCTTGCGCGTGTCTTTCAATCAGGAGGGAAAACAGGATGTTCAATGTTCTGAATAAAATCACATGCGTTGCCGGCGAAAGGGAGCGCGTCGCCTCGATCCTTGCCGAGAGCGCTCAAGCGCTGCCCGGTTGCAGTCTCTACGCGGTGTCCCTTGATCGCCAGGACGAAACTGCGATCTGGGTCTATGAGGTCTGGGCGTCGGAAGAGCATCATGCGGCGTCGCTCAAACTGGATAGCGTGCAACAGGCGATGATGGCGGCCCGCGCCTCGATTACCGGCGCGGAAAGAGTTTTCGCCGCGGATAGCTTTTCCATGGCAGGCGACAATCTCTGACAACCGGCATCCCGTCCCCGATGAGAGCTGCTGCAGGACCGGCGTTGCCGATCTATGGCGTCGCCATCCTGGCGGTGTTCCTCAGTTCCTCGATTGATGCGATCGTCAAATACGCAAGCCCTGCCGCCGGTCTTCACATCCTGCTTGCCTGGCGGTTTTTCTTCGGCGCCATCATCGCCTTTTTCGTCTACTTGCTGAGAAGCCGTCAGACAATCAGGGCTGATGGCGTCCGCTTTCATGCGGCAAGGGGCTTGATTCAGCTTCTTTCAGTGTCGCTGTATTTCTATTCCATCACGCAACTCTCGCTGGCGGTGGCGACCGTTCTCAGCTTTACGTCCGTGCTCTTTGTTTTGCCTGTCGCCGCTATTGTGCTCGGCGAACGAGTTTCTGCGGTCGCGGTCATCGCGGCGGTTACCGGCTTTGCCGGCGTTGCGATCACCGTGCTGGATATTTCGGGTCTCGAACATTCGGTTGAGGTGATACGCCCCCTCGGGGTCGCGGCCGGGCTTGCATCGGGATGTCTTACGGCGGTCCTGCTGGTGTTTCTCCGTCTCCGGTCTGCTTCCGAGGACCCTCATGTCATTTCGCTGTTCACCAATGTGGTCCCGGCGATCGTTTTATCCCCCGTCCTCACGGGCATGTTCGGTGCGCCGGCCCCGATGGAAATCCTAGTGTTCTTCATCCTCGGCGTGCTTGGTTACTCCGTCTGGTTTCTGCTTTCAGTCGCTTATGCTCGCGCGGAGGCGCAGGCGCTAGCGCCAACAGAATATCTTAGCGTCGCCTTCGCCGCGATTTACGGATACGCGTTTTTCGGCGAGGGGGTCGAACTCAAAATGATCGTCGGGAGCGCCGTGATCATCTGTGCCTGCCTCTTGGTGACAAGAGCGCGGTTATTTTAGCCGCATAAAATTATTTTGCCGTTTGTTGTATGTTTATTCAGTCAAATGATCTGCTCCCCGAAAAGTTCCTCGTTTTGAGGTGGAGTTTTCCGCTTCACTAACAACAAGGCGCCATCACCCGCATATTCCATGGCGCCGATGTATCTGATCCGGATTTCATCGCTTGGTCCTCCTTGGGTTGAAATAATACGTCGTTCAGAAAACACTCAAAAGCCGAAAGCCAATCACCGGGCGTTAATCTTCGCTCGTTCGTTTCACCGCCGAACGGCGTTTTTTGCCGCGTGCGATTTCAGTTGCGAGCGCGTCCATCTTCGGTTCCCAAAAGCCGCGAAAACGCTCGAGCCAATCGTCGATTTCGCGCAACGGTTTAGTCGAGATTTTGTAGTACCGCCGCGCCCCCTCCGCCCGCACGCCTGCGAATTCGGATTCCCTTAGCACTCTTAAATGTTGAGAGACCGCCGCTTGGGTAATGCCGAATTCATCTTGAATGACATCGACGATTTCGCCCGACATATGCTCTCCATTTGCAAGCAGTTCAATAATGCGCCGCCGCACAGGGTCGCCGAGCACTTCGAAAGCATGCATTAGGTGGCCTCAGACTCGCCGGTGTAGAAGGCTGCGATGCGCGCATCCCAGGCGCGCGCTTTCTCCGGCTCTTCTCCGGCGGCAATAGCCGCTTCGCTCCATTGCTTGCTGCTTCCGCACCCAAAGGCTTTGCCTTCCGCGCTCGCGGCAAATGCTTCCTCGTCGATTTTGTCCGCTTTGGGGTCTGCGAAATGGATCGCCAGACCCAATAGGCCGAGCTCCCAACCCACGCCGGTAGCGCCGGGACCGTATTGTTCCCAGTGCGGAGAAAGTTTGGACGTATGCGTCAACGTTAGGCGGGCGGATTCGGGACCTTCAGCGGTGAGCGCAACATCGATCCAACTTACATCTCCGGAGAATTCCCATGTCAGTGAAAACTTGTGTGGCGGGTTGCATTCGATGATTTTGCCGCCGGCATTACCTTGCACTTGGTAACGTCCCCCAAGTTGCAGTTCTCCTTCCACAATGGCGAACCATCTCGGCAGCCGCTCCTTGTTTGTTATGGCATCCCAAAGGTCTTCAATTGACGTTTCATATGCGCGACTTAAAATCACCGCCCGCGCTTGAGCGCCATGCTTTTCGAGCGAAATCACTTTGCGCTCAACTTCGCCCAGATGTCGCTCAAAGTCATATAACATGACAAATTTTCCTTATAAGTTGTTGCTTATATAAGTGGTAGCCTATATTGTCAATTGGCGAGTTCTCAAGAAAACGAGAAGGGGTAGAACGAGAACAAATGAGACGAAGGCCAATATGTCCGAGCTGTTTCTTGGGGACGTTGTCAGATGACATGCCGTTTATCTTGAATTGACTGCGTGATGGAGGTGAAGAATGAAGATCAAAACGTTGAACGCGCTGGTATTGGCGGCGGCGTTACTCGGCGGAACTTTTTTTCTTTCGCGTGGGTCAGCCAGTCCATCGGATATCAGCTTTTTCGTTATTACCATTGGAGCTATCGCCGCATTGCTTCTGGGCGGCAGCCTGCGGCGCAAAAGATAATCGAAAGATTGTGAGCAGCTTGAAAGAGTCGCTGACAATTAGATTGCCCTGGCGGACCAGACCGCGCTCATTACGCTTTTGACTCCAGCATGGCTTGTGCGCTCGTAAATGCTACAGAGAACATCAAACAAATTATTATTGAAGCGAAAGCGACCTCTCCGGGAACGAGCGACCATGGACATAGTCATTGACAGTCTCAGAACATTCGAATTTTTGGTTATATTGTGGCGTGCGATAATATTAAGCAGCATCGCATTTTTGATTGGCCTGGGGCTATATGGTATTTTTGCAAGCGCAGGCGCCTTGCGTTTTTTGTCTGGCTTTGGGAGCAACGTCTTTGCGAACAGCTTGGAGGCGGTTTTGAGAGCGTTTGCCGGCGTCGCGTTTATTGGAGCTTCGCCGGAGAATCGGTTTCCGGAAGCCGCTTTCTGGTTCGGACTTGTTCTTTTGGTGACTGCAGTTGGCATTCTATTCCTGCCAAAAGGTCATAAGAAGTACGGCAATTGGTCGATGCGCATTTTAACGCCGATAGCGCCCTTTTATGGAGCCCTGTCTGCGGTCTTTGGCGTAGCGATTCTATATTCATTCTATTGGGGCGCTTTTGGGTGAGCTATGCTGGGCTTGACCCTCCACTGACGCTTCATCCAACGGCTGTTCATTCTGCGCAGAATTGCTGAGCGAGAATTTGATGCGATGCGCTGAGAGTGAGGCGACTCGTACTTGGGATTTGGCAATGATATCGTCACGCCCGCTTGGCTTTCGCCGCTTTGCGCCGCACCGGCGCCGCGCGCTTTTTCAATGGCTCCAGCATTTGCAAACGCACCGGCGGGCGGTCTGGAAACTCCGCCACGAGGTTCAATTCGCCGCCCATGGCTTCCACATAACCGGAAAGGGTCGAAAGCAGCATGTCGGTGCGCTTCTCGACGCGCGAGACTGTGTCTTGGCCGACTTTCAGCTTCTTCGCCATGGTGACTTGCGTGAGGCCAAAGGCCTTGCGCAGGTCTTGCAGCGAGGCCTCCTCGGCGATGAGTTCTGCGGCGCGCGCCTCGACTTTCGCCCGGCGCGCCTTCGGCAGGGATTTCATCACCTCGCTCAATGTGCGGGCCATCGGATCAACCCTCCTTGTTCTCTCTCAACTTATCCAGATGCTGATCAAATCTTTCGTCGGCGATCTTGATCAGCCTCTTGTAAAACTTCTTTTCGCTTCCGCCGGACTTGTCCGCCGCCGCGAGAATGATGGCCTCGCGCTTCGGATCGAAAGCGAACGCCGCCCGCCAAACGCCGTCATAGGCGTCAAATCGCAGCTCTTTCATATTCGCGTTTTTCGAGCCGTTCAGCGTATCAACGCGCGGTCGGCCCGTCGCCGGGCCGAATGTTTCAATGAACGCCTCACGATAAAAGTTCGAAATGACAAATGGGGTCGTGATTTTTACGTGCTAGCTCATTGAATATGTTGCGAAAAATTAGTGGCTCCCCTTCGTGAACACGTATCGAACTTCTTATCGGGCGCCGGGGCCTGAATTTCGGGCGCTTTTGCAGGAGGTTGGCGCTTCTTGATCCATTGGTTTACAGTTTGCTGGCGGTCACAGCGACAAAACCGGGTGGTGGGTTGTCGCTTGCTTGCTACTCAGTGAGCGTATTCCCGATCGGTAATATTTGCATCTCTTCTGCAAGTTTTAGGAATATCATTCCCGTTCGGGTTTATTTTTCTTGATTTTCGAAATCCTGACATCTATATTCCCGTTCGGGAATTAATCATGACGCCAAAACAGATCGGCTTGAAAATACGGGAATTACGCAAACGTCAGGGTCTGCGCCAAGATCAGCTCGCGGGCGCCGCCGGCGTCGGCTTGCGTTTTCTCATTGAATTGGAGGCCGGCAAGGAAACCGCGCAACTCGGCAAGACACTGGCGGTCTTGAACGCCCTCGGCTGCAAGATCGAACTTACCGGTCCCGACGGGGACGGATTATGAACAAGACAATAAATGTCTGGTGGGACGGTGAGATCGTCGGCGCCTTGACCATCGACCGCCACGGCGAGATGGGCTTTTCTTATGCAAACGGCTGGCTCGCGGATCCGGAAAAACCGGCCTTGTCGTTCTCTCTGCCGAAACGCGAAGAGCCCTTCAGCCGCCGCGAATGCCGTCCCTTCTTCGAAGGCCTGTTGCCGGAAGAAAGCCAGCGCATCGCTGTCGCCGGCGCGCTTGGCGTTTCGCACAGCAACGAATTCAAACTCCTAAACGAACTTGGCGGCGAGGTCGCCGGGGCGCTGACGCTCTGGCCGGAAGGGGAGGCGCCGCCGGCGCCGGCTGGCGTTCAACAAAATGCACCCTTGGGCGACAACGCGCTCGTCGAACTGCTTAATGAACTGCCGAAGAGGCCGTTTCTCGCGGGCCGGGAAGGCCTGCGCTTGTCGCTCGCCGGCGCTCAGTCGAAAATTCCGGTTGTGCTCGTTAATGGTGAAATTGCATTACCGGTGCCGAGAGAGGCGACAAGTCATATCTTAAAACCGCCGATCGAACGGTTTCCCGGAACGACTGAGAACGAAGCTTTCGCCATGCGGCTTGCCAATAAAGTCGGCCTTGATGTCGCCGATGTTGAAATCCGGCGTGCGGGCGGTCGCGCCTTTTTGCTTATCGAGCGGTACGACCGCATTCGCCGCGATGACGGCGTGTTGCGACGCTTGCATCAGGAAGACTTTTGCCAAGCGCTCGGCTTCACGTCAGACCGGAAATACGCCGCCGATGGCGGACCAGTTTTTCGCGATTGTTTCGATCTGTTGCGCCGCGCCGCGACGCGGCCGGCCGTTGAAGTTCTGAAACTTTTCGATGCGGCGATCTTCAATTTGATCATCGGCAATGCCGACGCCCATGCGAAGAACTTCAGCCTCCTATACCGTGAAAATGGCGACATTGAACTGGCGCCGCTCTATGATCTTCTGTCGACGGTATATTACCCAGAATTGTCGCCGCGTCTGGCAATGAAGATTGCCAAGCGCCACATTTTGGAAGAATTGAAATCGAGTGATTGGGGCATATTCGCTGACGAGACAGGGCTTGCGCTTCGTTTCATCAGAACGCGCGTCAAGGAGCTAACAAGTGCAGTGCACGAACTGATCGGGGATACGCAAACCGAGGTTATGGAATCCGCGTCGGATAGAAACGCCGTTAAAGAAATCGCCAACCTGATCAAAACCCGTGCGGGATCACTTCAGCAACGCGTTCCCTGACACACAGTTTCATGATCAGGTCTGCCCAAACGTCCTGAAAAGCGCAAAAGAGTTCGAAAGCAACAATGGGGACGATTTTTTTGGTCGCTAAGCCATTGAATCTATTGCGAACTTTTGTGGCTCCCCTTCGTGAATGCGTATCGAACTCTTTGCCAGGCGCCGGGGCCTGAATTTCGGGCGCTCTTGCAGGCAATAGCGCCAAATCTTTGATTGGCGATCGCCCCGACCATTTTAGAAAATCAGGCCACCTTGTAATTAACGAATAATTCTCGCAACTGTCATAAATTGACAGTATTGAGAATTTTATGAGTGCATTAATTTCGCAAGTTGCAGGCGCTGGATACGCGGACCGGATTCTGCGTGACCAGCAAATTAAGCGCATCCTAGGCGGAAGCGATGACCGGCGCTATGGCCAGGTAAAGCGCGCCTTGCAGTCGGGGGCGCTCATTCGGATCAAACGCGGCCTTTATGTATTAGCTGAGCAATACCGCGAGCATCCTCTTCATCCGTTTGCACTCGCTCAGGCGCTGGTCTCAGGCAGTTATGTTTCCATGGAAACGGCTCTAGCCTTTCATGGCTGGATTCCAGAAGCCGTTTATACGACCGTCAGCGTGACGCCCGGCCGAAAATCCCAAGTGATTGATCACCCGAACTTTGGCCATTTCGAATTCAATCCGTTAGCGCTTCACAAATCGGGTTTCCTTGCGGGGGTTCAAAGACATGTCATCAGCGATCAAGCGATGCTCGTAGCGTCGCCGTTGCGGGCGCTCATGGATTTGGTCGCCTTTCGGAAACAGGAATGGCAAGGTATTGCGTGGCTTGATGATGGAATGCGGATTAGCAAAGCGCATCTTGTTCAAATTCGTTCGAAAGACTTCTCGGATTTGCGAGACGTCTACAAGCACAAAGCCGTTAACGAGTTTTTGTCCAAGCTCGAACGTGAGGTCCGCGTCTTAAAATCAAGCAAAGCGCCGACACGGAAATGATCATAGCAATGAATGAAATTATTCAAGCCCGATTAGCCAGTTACAAACCTGCCAATGATGTTGAAGCAGAGCACGCGACAAAAGAGATTATTCAGGAAATCGCGCTCTATGGGCTCTGGCGCGCAAAATTTTTTGAACTTGCCGTTTTCCAGGGCGGCACCAGCTTGCGCATTCTTCATAAACTGCCGCGTTTTTCTGAAGATCTGGATTTTTTGTTGTTGGCGCCAGATCCGAAATTCGACTGGGCGCCTTTCCTGAAAATTCTTACAGAGACATTTGAAGAATATGGCCTGCAGCCCGAAGCGATTTCCAAGGAGCGAATGGACAAGCGCATCCGCAACGCGGTCATAAAAGATAATTCAATCGTTAATCAGCTGGATTTGTCATTTGGCAAAAGAGATTCGCGGAAAACCTTGAAGGTCAAACTGGAGATTGATGTTCACCCGCCCGCGCATTCTGTTGACGATTTCTCATATCTGGACTTCCCGGTTGATTTTGAGATTCGACATCAAGATTTGGCGTCAAATTTTGCCTTAAAACTTCATGCGCTGCTGTGTCGGGAGTATTTGAAGGGGCGCGATTGGTACGATTTCTCGTGGTATGTCGCACAAGGAATCTTTCCGAATTTGCCGCACTTGGAAGCAGCCTTACGTCAATTTGGCCCTTGGGCGGGCGATGAAACACTCGCCGTGAATGTAGAGTGGCTCCAAACTGAAATGACCAAGCGCATTCAGTCAATCGATTGGAACGAGGCCAAAAACGATGTCATTCGTTTTTTGCGTCCTGCGGAAGCGGAGTCTCTAAAGCTTTGGAGTAGCCGATTTTTCGAATCCAAGTTGTCCAAACTCGTAACAATGCACCCGTAACATATTTGATCACGGAAATCGTCGGTTCCGTTGCCTTAATCATTACATTGACGAACTTGATTTTGACTGAGATTAAGCGCGGCAGGAAAAGTTCGAGAACCAAATTGGGGTCGGGCGAAAATATTCACTCAACTAATTGATTTTATTACCTAGAAGGAGTGGCTCCCCTTCGTGAACGCATATCGAACTTTTTGTCAGGTGCCTAAAGCTGAATTTCTCGCGCTTTTACAGGAGGTTGGCTTCCCGAGTGTTGATTCTGCTTTCTTTTATCAGTCCTAAATTTGGTGAATTTCGCGTACTTGGGGCTCGGGTTGCCGTGAATGCTTTGGAGTTGACGGTCCGCTGTGCGCGCAGAATCAGACAAAATTACATGGAACAAAGGAAAAATAATTGGGCAAAAACCTGAGCGCTGTCCAACTATTATTGGGGCATACGAAGATTGACAGCACAGTTAGATATCTTGGCGTTGTGGTCGAGGATGCACTGGCGCTTGCCGAAAGTATCGAACTGTAAGCGCGAACTGTGTGACGCCTCGCAAACCCTAAACGACGATTTTTCATGTTTGGCTGCGTTCACGCTCGGTGTAGGCGTCCTAGTTCGCTCCCAGTAATTGCTGACGCAAACCGGGCGAGCCTTTCAAAATATCAGCCAGCGTTTTGGCGTCGAGCACCGAAAGAAAGGCCTTCAGCGCCTCATCAAGGTGGCTCGCGAGCCCGCAAGAGCCGGCGATGAGGCAGGTGTTGCTCTTGCGGTCAAAACACTCGACGATTCGTAAGTCCTCTTCATAGCGGCGTGTGATCTCGCCAATGTTGATGGCTTTGGGCGGGCGCGCCAATCGAAGGCCGCCATGCCGTCCACGGATGGTCTCGATATAGCCGTCCTTGCCGAGATTGTGGACAATCTTCATCAAGTGATTTTTTGAAATCTGAAAACGCTCCGCAATCTCGCGAATCGTCGCCAACTTGTCGCCTTTCAATCCGAGATAGATCAAAACGCGCAATGCGTAGTCGGTATATGTCGTTAGCCTCATTGTTTTCACCCCGGTACGATAAAGCGTCGAGCCTAAAGCCGTCCGAATCGGGCGGCGTGAGAGAAATCGTCGCGCCGCAGCTTGGAAAACATGTATGAATAATATATCCAATTTCGCTCTGCGTCTTGTGTGACGTGCACTTTTTTAGATCAGGTCCAGGCGGGGCGGCTTCATGCGGCGTTCAGCGACGGCAATCAGGGCGTATCGGGGCCCTGCAATCCTGAGTTACGGGTTCCGTCCGTTCTTTCTGAGGGGCGCTATTGCCGCAGCGCTGGTCCCAGTTGTCACACTTGCCGCCTTGGCTGGCTTTATCCCGCTGCAAGATGCGCTGAGCAATCTCCGGCACGAGTTGATCTTCGGATACGTCTCTGCTGCGGTTGCGGGCTTTCTTCTAACAGCCGTGCCAAACTGGACCGGCCGGCTGCCGATAGCGGGGAACGGACTTTCCTCGCCCGCGGCGCTGTGGCTTGCCGGGCGCATCGCCTTTGCAGCCAGCGAATTCGTGATTCCCGTGTGGCGGGCGGTTTTTTCGCCTCAACTCGCCGCGCGGGGCGTGATCGCCGCTGTCACGGCGACGCCCGGCTTTTTAGATAAAACGGCCCTTGCAGCTACCATCCTGGCAATGTTGATCTGGTCCGTGGCGCCCGTGTCAATGGTTGCCGCCGTTGCCGCATTGGTAGCAGCGATGTTGACCCTGACGCGCATGTACGCCTGGAAAGGATGGCGTACATTGGCAGAACCACTCGTTGCAATTTTGCATGTCGGATATTTGTGGCTGCCAACTTCGCTTTTCCTGATCGGCGCATCGGTATTGGTCCCGTCGCTTATTCCGACAACGGCGAGCCTTCATGCGTTGACGGCAGGCTTGTTCGGGGTGATGACGCTGGCGGTCATGACTCGCGCGACCCGCGGTCATGCTGGAAGAACGCTTAGCGCCGACCGATCGATGGCGGCGATTTTTGTGCTTGCCAATCTAGGCGCAGTTGTGCGCGTCGGCGCCGGGCTCTCAAAAGATTATGCTCAATTTTTGCTCTTTGCAGCAGCAATCTTCTGGGGTGGGGCGTTTCTGCTTTTTTGCTTGGTCTACGGACGATATCTTGTTACGCCGCGTGTGGTTTCGAATTAGAGGGGTGCGAGCATCTTCGCCACCATATTAAATAGAAGGGATCTGGAACATGAAAAACGCCATGATGAGGATTGTCAGCGCAGCCGTGCTATGTTGCCCACTGGTCATTTTGTCCGGTTGCGGCGGGGAAAAGGAATCGGCGGCGCGGTCGAGCGAGCCTGCGCCTGTGGAGCAAACGACGCCGGCCGCTGCGCCAAGCCAGACAGCAAGCTCGCCAGTTCCTACGGAAGCGACTCCGGACGTTGAGGAAGCGGCTGCGCAAGTCGAAGGCGACGCCGTCCGCGGAAAGCGCGTCTTTGCCAAATGCGCTGTATGTCATTCCGTGGAGGAAGGCAAAACGGCCTTCGGCCCGTCGTTATATAAATTCGCAGGGACGCAAGCTGGCCAGGCCGCCGGATATACATATTCTTCCGCGATGGCTGGCGCCGATATTGTCTGGACCGATGAGGCTTTGGATGAGTATCTGACCAACCCGGCCAAGTATTTGCCAGGGAACAAAATGGCGTTTCCGGGATTGCCGTCGGCGCAGGAACGCGCTGATGTGATCGCCTATCTAAAATCCATCGAATAACACCGCGCCGATCTGGAGAAGCGACAAAAACATGACCTAAGTCAAACGCTACAAACCTCATCATTTTAAAGATGTATGCAAAATACACGAATTGTGTTCAGGGAGAGCAATGCGTGCGCCTCGGAAAGATTAGCTGGCTTGGGAATTTCGCCGCACAGTTTTTATGGTGGGCGGCGGCGATTTTAGCCTTGGTCGGATTCGCGCAGGCGCAAGAAACGCAACGCTCGATCGTCGAACAGTATTTAGCCGACGTTGAAGCGGCGGACCTTGCTCCCGGCGCGACAAGCTTTGGCGAAGCGCGGAAAGACTTGCCGATCATTCCCGTTTTACGCGACGGTGAAACAATCGCCTGGGCGTTCGCGACGTCTGATTTTGTGTCGACAACAGGCTACTCCGGCAAGCCGATCCATATTCTGATGGCGATCGACAATGACGCGCGCATCACCGGCGTCAACCTGGTCAAACATTCAGAACCGATTGTTCTGATCGGCATTCCTAATGAAAAAATCGTCGCCGTGACGAAGGGGTATGTCGGCGCTGATTTGAAAGGCATCGCCGGCGCACACCAATCCGATCGCAAAATCGATATTATTTCAGGCGCCACGGTCACGATCATGGTCATCGACGACTCGATCATTCGCGCCGGCTTGCATGTCGCGCGCGCGCTTGAGCTTGGCGGGCTGAAAAACAACGCCGTTGCAGACGCCGAAGGGCCGACGCTGGTGCGCGATGATGTCGGCGAGATTGACGACTGGAAGACGCTGCTTGGCGATGGGTCCGTCCGCCGGCTAGTGCTGACCAATGGCGAGGTCAATGACGCCTTTGCCGGATTGGGTGACCCGCGCGCTCAAAAGCGGCGGATCAAAGCGCCGGCAGACGGGCTTTTTGCAGAGCTTAATCTGGCGCTTGTCAGTCAGCCGACAATTGGCCGCTCGCTTCTCGGCGAGGCGGAGTATGAAAACCTGACTGCGTGGCTGGAGGACGGAGAAGAGGCGATCCTAATCGCTGGCGCTGGCGACTATTCCTATAAGGGCTCGGGCTATGTGCGTGGCGGCGTATTTGACCGCATACAGCTAGTGCAAGGCGACAATTCGGTTCGCTTTCGCGACAATCAATACAAGCGCGTTGGATCGGTGGCAGCGGCGGGCGCGCCGGCTTTTACTGAAGCCGACATTTTCAAAATACCAGCGGAAGCCGGAATAGACCCGGCCAAATCGTTCCGCATCGAATTACTGGTGCATCGTCCGGTCGCCGCGATCGAAAAGCTGTTCACGACATTTGAGCTCGACTACAGCGCGCCTGACAGGTTTTTACTGACGAATGCCGCTGGCGCGACAAGCGCTTCTTCCGACATGACGCATTTGTGGAAGCGCATATGGCGGCAAAAACGGTTTGATGTCGCTCTTCTCGCGGCAGCGGTCCTGGTCCTGACCGGTGTTTTCTTTTTTCAAATGGAGCTGACGCGCAATGAACAGCGAGTTTACTGGTTCCGAATTGCATTCCTGACATTTACGCTTGTTTTCATTGGCTGGCATGCCAATGCGCAGCTCTCCGTTGTCAACATTTTCGCTTTTGCAAATGCGGCCATGAATGAATTTTCCTGGAGTGCGTTCCTGATGGATCCGCTCATTTTCATTCTCTGGTTTTCAGTCGCCGCGTCGATTATATTTTGGGGAAGAGGCGCATATTGCGGATGGCTTTGCCCTTTTGGCGCGCTGCAGGAACTGACCAACAAGGTTGGCCGAATTTTCAAAATCCCGCAGATCCGCGTGCCTTGGGGGCTTCATGAAAGGCTGTGGCCGCTGAAGTACATAGCCTTCCTCGCGCTCTTCGGCGTCTCGCTCTATTCGCTCGAACTAGCCGAACGCTATTCGGAAATCGAACCTTTCAAGACGGCGATTATCCTGAAATTTGCTCGCGATTGGCCATTCGTTCTGTTTGCGGTCGCGCTGCTTGCGGCGGGCCTTTTTATCGAACGTTTTTACTGCCGATACCTTTGCCCGCTTGGCGCGGCGCTCGCCATTCCCGGCCGCATGCGGATGTTTGACTGGCTTCGCCGCTACCGCGATTGCGGCAATCCCTGCCAGCGCTGCAGCAATGAATGTTTTGTGCAGGCGATTCATCCTGAAGGCCACATCAATCCGAACGAATGCCATCAGTGTCTGCACTGCCAGGTTCTTTATCAGAGCAAGGAGAAATGCCCGGTCTGTATCAAGAAAGAGCAGCGCCGGGAAAAACTGAGGCGGCAAAAAGGCCCTGACGCGGAACAGCTTGCAGCGATGCGGCCCGACCCGTATCGCCGACTCACGAGATAGTTAAGTGCGTTTTGCGTATCAAAAATTCCAAGGAGGACAAAATGAGTGATGAGAAAAAACAAGAAAGGACAATTTCGCGGCGCAAGATTGTCGCTGCGGGCGCGGCGGCGAGCGGCGCCTTTGCGTTAGCGGCATGCGGAAAGTCTGAAAAGCAGACGCCGGCGGCAGAAACGTCGGGTGCAACGCCTACTCCCGTAGAAACGGCGCCAGCGCGCAAGCCGGTGGATAATGGAGCGCATGTCAATCTCGCACCCGGCGAACTCGACGAATATTACGGCTTCTGGTCGTCAGGTCAGACCGGAGAAATGCGCATCCTTGGGATTCCGTCGATGCGCGAACTCATGCGCGTGCCGGTCTTCAATCGCTGCTCGGCGACGGGTTGGGGGCAAACCAACGAATCGCTGAAGATTCTCACAGATGGGCTGACACCGGAAACCAAGGCCTATCTTGCCTCGCTTGGCAAAAAGACTTTTGACAATGGAGACCTTCACCATCCGCATATGTCGTTTACGGACGGTACCTATGATGGCCGCTATCTGTTTATGAACGACAAGGCGAATACGCGCGTTGCGCGAGTTCGCGTCGATGTCATGAGGTGCGACAAGATCATCGAAATCCCCAATGCGCACGATATTCACGGCATGCGCCCACAGAAATATCCGCGTACGGGATATGTGTTCGCCAATAGCGAACATGAGGCGCCGCTCGTCAATGACGGACGCGACCTCGACGATCCGTCGAAATATGTGAACATCTTTACCGCTATAGACGGCGACACGATGGAGATTGCCTGGCAAGTGATCGTAAGCGGCAACCTTGACAATGTCGATTGCGACTACCAGGGCAAGTACGCGTTTGCGACGTCCTACAATTCCGAGATGGGCATGAATCTCGCCGAGATGACCTCAGCGGAATTCGACCATTGCGTCGTGTTTAATTTGCAAGAAATCGAACGCGGCGTCGCCAATGGCGATTATCAGGAGCTGAACGGCGTCAAAGTCATCGATGGGCGCAAGGGTCAGAATAAAAAGTACACCCGGTATATTCCAATTCCGAATAGTCCGCACGGGGTGAACACGGCGCCGGACAAGAAATATGTCTGCATCAACGGCAAGCTGTCGCCGACAGTTTCCGTGATCGATGTCAGGAAAGTGGATGCGCTGTTTGACAGCGACGCCGATCCGCGTTCGGCGGTGGTGGCCGAGCCCGAACTTGGGCTCGGTCCGCTGCACACGGCCTTTGACGGCGAGGGCAACGCATTCACTACGCTCTTCCTCGACAGCCAGGTTGTGAAGTGGAATCTTGAAAAGGCTGTGAGCGCCTATGCCGGCGAAGACATCGACCCGATTATTTCGAAAGTCGATGTTCACTACCAGCCTGGTCACAACTCCACGTCTATGGGAGAAACCGCAGAAGCCGACGGCAAGTGGCTCATCTCGATGAACAAGTTCTCAAAGGACCGGTTTATCAATGTCGGTCCCTTGAAGCCGGAGTGCGAGCAATTGATCGACATCGCTTCTGACAACATGAAAGTCGTGCATGATGGCTCAACCTTTGCCGAGCCCCATGACAGCATTCTCGTCCATCGTTCGAAAGTAAACCCAAGCAAAGTTTGGAAGCGCGATGATCCAACCTGGGAGGATGCGCGAAACCAGGCCGCCGCTGACGGTGTCGAACTTGAAACCGCTGCAGACGTTATTCGCGACGGCAATAAGGTGCGGGTCTATATGCACTCAATTGCGCCGGTTTTCTCGATGGAGAAATTCACCGTTAAAGAAGGCGATGAAGTCACTGTGTATGTGACCAACATGGATGACATCGATGATCTCACCCACGGCTTCACGATTTCCAACCATGGCGTCGCCATGGAGATCGGTCCGCAGGCAACATCGTCAGTGACTTTCACCGCAGGCCGGCCGGGTGTTCACTGGTTCTATTGCCAGTGGTTCTGTCATGCACTGCATATGGAGATGCGCGGGCGAATGCTGGTTGAACCTCGCGCCTGATAAGAGTGCGAAGGTGAAAAATGCGGCCTCGTCCAGTCTGACAGTCCTCCTTTCTGGGTGGGCGGGCGCCGCGGCGGTTGCGGTCACAGGCGCATTGGCGGCGGAATCCGTCATTGCGCCTGGAACTGACGCGCTTTCCCAGGCCATCGAAGAAGCTGAGCCGTACGACGTGATTATTCTCTCGCCCGGAACCTATGCCGGGCCTGTCGTGCTGTCGAAACCGCTATCGCTTGTTGGACGAGATGGCGCACGCATTGACGGCGGCGGCGAAGGCAGCGTCATTACGGTCGCTGCGCCGGACGTTTTGATTGAAAACCTTGAGATTGAAAACAGCGGACGCAATGGCGTTGATCTTGATTCCGGCGTGAAGCTGACAGAGCGGGCGATCCGCGCGCGCGTTTTGAAAAATACGCTGCGCGAGAATCTTGTTGGTGCTGATATTCACGGCGCGGCTGATGCGGTCGTTGCTGACAATGAAATTTATGGCCTGACGCTGCACCGGATGAATGATCGCGGCAACGGGGTTTATGTCTGGAACGCGCCCGGCGCAAAGATTGAACGTAATCACATTGTTGGCGGTCGCGACGGGGTCTTTATCAACACCAGCCGCAATAATGTCATCAGCGGCAACAGGATGGAGAATCTCCGCTTTGCCGTTCACTATATGTATACACTCGAAAGTCGCATCAGCGAGAACGTGTCAGTCGGCAATCATTTAGGCTTTGCGCTGATGTTTTCTTCGGAGCTTGAGGTCAGGAACAATCAATCGATTGATGATCGCGACCATGGGGTGATGCTGAATTTCGTCAACGATTCGCGGATAGAGGGAAACGAGGTTCGCGGCGGCGCCGAGAAATGTTTCTTTCTATACAACGCTAATGATAACGAGATCACTGGAAACCGGTTTAAAGGGTGCGAGATCGGCGTTCATTTCACAGCCGGATCGGCAAATGATGAAATATGGAACAACGCCTTTATCGATAACCGCATGCAAGTGAAATATGTCAATACGACCGATCTTGACTGGAGTCGGGACGGCGTCGGCAATTACTGGAGCGATTACGCAGCCTATGACATCAATGGCGACGGCATCGGCGATCAACCGTTCCGGCCCAATAGCGCCATGGACCAGGTTCTGTGGACACAGCCGGCGGCGCGTTATCTCCTCGGCAGCCCAGCGGTGCAGATCGTTAACTGGACGCAACGCGCCTTTCCGGCGCTGCTGCCGGGCGGGGTTATCGACTCGGCTCCTCTAATGCGCCCGCCTGCAATGGCCAATCAGAGGGGTGGCGGCGGATGACGGCGGTGCTTGACATGCAACGCGTTCAAAAACGGTTCGGTCCGGTGAAGGCGCTTGACGGCGTCTCTTTTTCCGTGTGTCCCGGCGAACGCATTGCGTTGCTCGGCCACAATGGCGCCGGCAAAACGACCTTGTTCCGGCTTATCCTTGCGTTTTTGAAACCGGATGCAGGCTCCGTAAAAATTCTTGGCGCTTCACCGGGCGCCCCATCGGCGCGGCGCGCAATCTCCTACCTTCCTGAAAGCGTCGCATTTCCGAAAAATCTTACCGGCGCAGAAGTGATTGCGCTTTATGCGCGCCTGAAGCGAACCGCGCAGCGTGATGGCGTGGAAGCATTGGAGCGCGTGGGGCTCGCCGCCGCCGCCGCGCGCAGGGTCGGCGGATATTCGAAAGGCATGCGCCAACGGCTTGGCCTTGCCATTGCTGCGCTTGGCCATCCGAAACTTGTGCTTCTTGATGAACCGACAAGCGGCCTTGATCCGCAATCGCGTGCAGAATTTTACAGCTATTTCGACCATCTTTCCGATGCTGGCGCGGCGATCATCTTTTCTTCGCATACGCTCAATGACATCAACAGCAATGCGGGTCGAATTCTTATCTTGAAATCCGGCGCTCTAGTTGGTGATGGCGCTGAGGCTTCGCTGCGCGAGAGCGCAGGCCTTTTAACGACGTTGCGATTGCGGGTCGATGCAGCGCAGGCATCCGCGACGGCGGCTCGCCTCGGGGGACACGTCAATGGCGACGGAAGAATTGTCATTGAATGTGCGCCTGATCAAAAAGTCGCAACGCTTGCGCGTGTTATGGCGGCAGGCGAGCCTTTTCAGGATATCGACATCAGCGATCCTTCGCTCGCCGACATCTTTCGCGCTTATTCTCAGGAGAAAAGGGGATGAGCGAAGCGCTCGGAGATATCGCCGCTATCGCAAAGGTCGAATTCATCGTCGCATTGCGAAATCGATGGGCGTTGCTGGCGGCGATTATCCTTATCTTGTTCGCTGGCGTTTTGAGTTTTGTCGGCGGAACGCCTGGCGCCGCGCAGCATATCGACCGCCTTACGCTTTCCGTCGCCAACCTTGCGGCTTTGTCGGTATATCTGACGCCGCTGATCGCATTGCTGCTCGGATTTGACGCTATCGCCGGCGAGATCGACCGCGGCGCGCTGCCGCTATTACTGGCGACGCCGGTGTCGCGATCGTCTGTGCTCGCCGGAAAATTCCTCGGCCACTTTGCAGCGCTTGCGCTTGCGCTTGGCGTTGGGTTCGGCGCGCCGGGATTGATTGTCGGTATGGCGTTTCCGGGCGGCGATTTTATTGATCTGTTCCGCCTCGTTGCGACAAGCATTCTGCTTGGCGGCTGTTTTCTCGCCGTCGGCTACATCGCCAGCGCATTCGCGCGCTCTAGCGCGCTTGCCGCCGTACTCGCTGTCGGCGCGTGGCTGTTTCTCGTGGTTCTGTTCGATCTTGCACTGCTCGGGGCGCTTGTCGCGGACAAGGGCGGCGTTTTTTCGCGTGATGTCTTCCCATGGCTGCTTGTCGCCAATCCGGCTGATGCATTCCGCCTCTATAATCTTTCTGCTCTCGATCTTGGCGTCTATACAACCGGTTTGTCAGGCGGGGGCGGCGCCTTGCCGTGCCCGCCGCTGACAATGCTGGTCTCGCTTGGCGTCTGGGTCGTTGCAGCGTTTTTCTTTGCATATCTCGCTTTTCGGAGGGTGAAGCCATGATGCGCCGTTTTCTGGTTGCGCTGATATGTTTCCTGGGGGCGGCGTGCGGAGGCTCTGACGCCGTGGAGGCGCCGCCTTCTCCCACTGCGCTTACCGACGATGCGGTCGGCTATTATTGCGGCATGACGCTTTCGGAGCATCTGGGGCCAAAAGCGCAGATATTCGTTGAAGGCGGGAGCAAACCTTTCTGGTTTGCACAGGTGCGCGATGCGGTTCAGTTTATCCGGTCACCGGAAGAAATCTTCCATCCCGTCGTCTTTTACGTCACCGACATGAGCGGCGCCGTCGATGGCGATCCGCCTCAACCGCTGAATTGGATAGAAGCGAATGCCGCCTGGTTCGTAATTGACGGCAATATTGCAGGCGGTATGGGCGCGCCTGAGACAATTCCTTTTTCAAGCGAAGGGATGGCGAGAAATTATGCGGCGCAAAATGGCGGTCGCGTTTTACGACTCGCTGATATTCCCGACGAGTATATTCTCGCTCCTTATGAGCCAATGATGGAAGAAATGAAGGATATGGATCATGGCGCCGCTAACTAAGCATCTGACGCGACGCAGAATACTCAAGCTGTTTGCAGCTTCAACGACGCTAGCGGCGGCCCCGGTCGCGGCCAAGCAGGAGAGTTTGCATCATTGGCGCGGCATTGCGCTCGGCGCAGATGCGCAGATGACGTTATGCTGCGAAAATGCGGCGGCGGCGGCGCGTCTTTTCGCGATGGCGGAAAAGGAAGTTGCCCGCCTTGAAGCGATCTTCAGTCTCTATCGATCCGATAGCGCGCTCAGCATGCTTAACAGAAACGGCGAGCTTTCCAATCCGCCGCTTGAACTGCTCGAGGTCCTGTCGCTGTCCGGCGCTGTCCATCGTGCGACATCAGGAGCCTTTGACCCAACGGTTCAATCCCTGTGGGAGTATCATGCGGAGGTTGCCGCAGGCGCCAGCGAAGAAATCAGCGCGCGACTGAAAACGCTTATCGCGCAAAGCGGTTGGCGACATATCGCCTTTGACAGCAGCGCAGTTGCGCTTCTTGCGCCAGAGACAAAGCTCACGCTGAACGGCGTTGCTCAAGGCTATATTTCAGATCGGGTTGCCGGTTTGATGCGCGCAAATGGGATGACCAATATTCTCATCGACCTCGGCGAAATTTCGGCGTGTGGCCGGCGTGACGGCGTCGCGCGTTGGCGGGTTGGAATCGCCGGCGAAGGCGACGAGCCCGTCGAAGAGGTAACGCTTGAAGATATGGCGATTGCGACATCGGCGCCCCTTGGTACAACACTCGATCAAGCGGGAAGGCTTGGTCATATCATCGATCCGCGAACCGGTTCGCCGGCTGCCTCTCATTGGCGCCAGGTAAGCGTTATTTATGAGTCAGCCGCTATTGCAGACGCCCTTTCAACAGGCGCGATCATGCTTGATCGTGCGCAATTAGGCGGAATGCGCGCCGAGTTTCCGTCTGCGCGATTGATTGCATTCGACACCGGCGGCGGGAGATTCGCCATTTAATAGTGATGCGAAAATGGCCGCGTGAAGTCTATCAACAAACCCCGCTAAAAATGGGGGATTACCGCCTCGCGTTTCGGATCGAAGGCGAACGCCGCCCGCCAAACGCCGTCATCGGCGTCAAACTGCAGTTCCTTCATATAGGCGTGTTTCGGGCCTTTCAGCGTATCGACGCGCGGGCGGCCCGCCGCCGGGCCGAGGGTTTCGATTACGGACTCATGCTGATGGTTCGAAACAAAAAAATGGGGCCGCGATTTACGCTCGCTATTCCATTGAATATGTTGCGAAAAATTAGTGGCTCCCCTTCGTGAATGCGTATCGAACTTTGTGTCAGGTTCCAGCGCCTGAATTTCGGGCGCTTTTGCAGGAGGTTAGCGAAAAAAGTTGATTTGGGAAGTAAGCAGCTAACGACTGTCTGCAAGCGCCATGCTTTCGTCCCTGTAAATTGTAGCCCAAATTACTGGGCCATGACGTCATTTGCTCAATTGCGGCCTGGTGTTGGATTAAATTGGTTCATAAGAAGGGGCGGCGAGAAACGCCGCCCCCTCAAAGGGAATGCAAGTG
>Ga0116151_10001004_pt1 | contig 26176 bp, 23 predicted proteins | sample AD_UKC117_MetaG_FD_89893 | JGI IMG/M metagenome (GOLD analysis project Ga0116151, IMG submission 89893) | Active sludge microbial communities of municipal wastewater-treating anaerobic digesters from Hong Kong - AD_UKC117_MetaG | ecosystem: Engineered > Bioreactor > Anaerobic > Digestate... | reverse complement strand
CGTGCCCAGGACGGCATCCGAGATCGTCGACCGGGTGAACGAGCTCTCGTTCAACTCGACCCTGATGCGCGAGATGCGCGCCATCCATTTCGTCTCCAAGCTGCTCGACGAGCATCGCGTCGAGCGGGGCCGCTACAAGCGGCTCAACATCCACACCGTCGAGGCGGAGACAGAGCTCGCCCGGCTCGGCAGCTCGTCCAAGGTGAACGCCGACAAGGACTTCCTCGGCTGGCTCTTCGACCTCGGCCGCGAGCGTTGCGCGCGGTTCCTCGACGCGCACTACGAAAAGATCGGGGTCGAGAGCTCGACGGACGTCGGGGCGAAGTTTCTTTGAGGGGCCGGTTCTCGAAGGGACGGCGGCGGGTTTCAGTTTCCCCGACGTCCCTTCGATTGGAAAGAGCATCGATCAACGCGGCCGCTCACGTCGCCGGCGCTGTCGACCCGCCAGAGGTGGAGCGTGCGGCGCGGCCCTCGCGCAGCTCGAACCAGGTGCAGTAGAGGGTGGGCAGGAAGATGAGGGTCAGGACGGTGCCGACCAGGAGGCCGCCCATGATGGCGACGGCCATCGGCCCCCAGAAGACGGTGAAGGCGATCGGCAGCATGCCGAGGATGGTGGAGAGGGCGGTGAGCATGATCGGCCTGAAGCGCGAGCTGCTGGCGTCGATGACAGCATCGCGCACGCTCTTGCCGGCGGCGCGATTGGATTCGATCTCGCCCATGAGGATGACGGCGTTCTTGGTGATGATGCCGAAGAGGGCGAGGATGCCGAGGATGGCGACGAAGCCCATCGGCCGGCCGGAGCCGAGCAGCGCCGCCACCACGCCGATCAGGCCGAGCGGGGCGACGCTGAGCGCCATGAACAGACGCTGGAAGCTCCTGAGCTGGAACATCAGCACGGTCAGCGTGATGAAGATCATGGCCGGCACGACGGCGGCCACCGAGGCCTGGGATTCGGCGCTTTCCTCGACGGTGCCGCCGACCTCGATGCGGTAGCCGCGGGGCAGGCCCCGGGCGAGCTCGGCGACGGCCGGCTCGAGCTCGGCGACGGCGGCCGCCGGCAGGATGCCGGCGTCCAGGTCGGCCTGGACGGTCAGGGTCGGCACCCGGTCGCGGCGCCAGACGAGCGGCAGGTCCTGGGTGTAGGCGAAGCGGGCGAACTGGCCGAGCGGCACGGTGCGGCCGGAGGGCAGGCCGACTTGCACGGTGTGGAGCGCCTCGAGCGAGACCCGCTCCTCGCTGGTCGCCCGGGCGACCACGTCGATGAGGTAGATGTGGTCGCGGACCTGGGTGACCGTGGTGCCGGTGATCATGGTGGCCAGGATCTCGGCGACGTCGGCCGAGGTCAGCCCGAGCCGGCGCGCCTCGTCCTGGTCGATGTCGATGCGGAGCTGGCGAACGGGCTCGATCCAGTCGAAATTGGTCTGGTGCGTCTGCGGGTGGGTCGAGATGACCTGGGCGAGCTCGAGGGCGATGCGTCGCAGCTCCTCGGGGTCCGGGCCCATCACCCGATATTGCAGCGGCCAGCCGACCGGCGGGCCGAGCTCCAGGGGCGAGAGGCGGGCGACGAGGTCCGGGAAGTCCTCGGTCAGCACCTTCCCGAGCCGCTCCTGCAGCCGCTCGCGAGCCTCGGTGTCGGTCGCCACGATCACCGCCTGGGCGAAGAAGTCGTTGGCGAGCTGGACGTCCAGCGGCAGATAGAAGCGGATCGCACCCCGGCCGACATAGGTGCTCCAGCTGGCGACGTCGGGGTCGCCCTCGAGCACGGCATCGAAGCGCTTGGCCACGTCCTCGGTGGCATAGATCGAGGCGCCCTGCGGCAGCCGCAGATCGACCAGGAGCTCCGGCCGGTCGGAGGACGGGAAGAACTGCTGCGGGATCAGGGGAAAAGCGAGGACGGCGAGGACGAAGGCGCCGATGGTGGCGCCCAGCGTCAGCCAGCGGGCCCGGATGGCGCCGGTCAGGAGCGACCTGAAGGTGCGGGCGACGAAGGGCTCGGGTGCGTCGGGCGCCTTGGGCTTCGGGTACTTGAGGATGGCCGTGTTGAGGAGCGGCGTGAAGACCAGGGCGACGAACCAGGAGACCAGAAGCGCGATGGTGACGACGGCGAACAGCGAGAAGGTGTATTCGCCGGCGGAGCTCTTGGCGAAGCCGACCGGCACGAAGCCGGCGATGGTGACGAGCGTGCCGGCGAGCATCGGGAACGCGTACTGGACGAAGGGATAGGCCGCGGCGGTCACCTTGTCGTCGCCGGCGCCGAGCCGATTGAGGGTGGCGTCCGTCGTGGTCATGGCGTCGTCGACCAGCAGCGCCAGGGCGATGATCAGGGCACCGAGCGAGATCCGCTGCATGTCGATGCCGGAGGCGAGCATGATCGCCAGCGCCACGGCGAGGGTGATCGGGATCGCCAGGGCGACGACCAGCCCGGGCCGCACGCCGAGGCTGAGGAAGCTCATGCCGAGGATGATGGCGATCGCCTGCCAAAGCGATTCCATGAACTCGGAAATCGCCTGGTCGACCACCACCGGCTGGTCGGCGACGAGATGCGGCTCGATGCCGAGCGGCAGGTCGGCGGTGAGCCGCGTCATGGTGGCGCGGATGTTCTCCCCCAGCGCCAGGATGTCGCCGCCGTCGTGCATGGCGATGGCGAGGCCGATTCCCGGCTCGCCGCCGACGCGGAACATCGGCTGCGGCGGGTCGGCGAAGCCGCGATGCACCTCGGCCACGTCCCGCAGCGGCAGCACGCGGCCGTCGCTGGCGACGAAGTTGACGTCGAGGATGTCCTGGACCGTGTCGAAGGCGCCGGAGACGCGCAGCCGGATGGCCTCGTCGCCGGTGATGATCTCGCCGGCCGGGCGGACCGCGTTCTGGGCGGCGAGGGCCGCGAGCAGGGCCCGGCGGTCGATGCCGAGGGTGGCCAGTTGCTGCATCGAGAACTCGACGTAGATCCGCTCGTCCTGGGCGCCCAGGATCTCGACCATCGAGACGTCCGGCACCTGCAGGAGCTCGGAGCGGATGTCCTCGACGTAGTCGCGCAGCTCGCGATGGGTGAAGCCGTCGGCGGTGAAGCCGTAGATGATGCCGAAGACGTCGCCGAACCGGTCGTTGAAGAAGGGGCCGCGGACCCCCTGCGGCATGGTCCGCCAGATGTCGTAGACGTCGTTGCGCACGCGCTGCCAGGCGGTCGGCACCTGGTCGGCGGGCACCGTGTCCAGCAGGTCGACGAAGACGGTGGTCACCCCGTCCTTCGTGTAGCTGCGCAGGACGTCGACGCCCTCCATCTCCTGCAGCTTGCGCTCGATACGCTCGGCCACCTGCAGCAGGGTCTCGTCGAGCGTGGCGCCCGGCCAGACGGCCTGGACGACCATGGTGCGGATGGTGAAGGGCGGATCCTCGTTGCGGCCGAGCTGAACGAAGGCGAAGATGCCGCCGACGACCGAGAGGATCATCAAGAAGAGGACGAGCGAGCGGTTGCGGAGCGCCCAGCCCGAGAGATTGAAGCCGCTCAAGGCACGGCGTCCAGGAGGCGGACCTGCTGCCCCGGATGGAGCGCCTGGACGCCGGCCACGACGACCACCTCGCCGGGCTCGAGCCCGCTATAGATGCCGACCTTGGCCGGGCCGAACGAGGCGACCTCGATGGGTCTGAGGCTCACCGTCAGGCTCTCAGGCTCGACCACCCAGACGGCCGCCTCGCCGCCCTCGCTGGTGAGGGCGGCCGCCGGTATCTGGATCATCGCGCCGGCCTCGAGGTTCATGCGCCCGCTGACGCTGGCGCCGAGGCGCATCTCCTCGGGCGGGTCGATGATGCCGACCTTGACCTCGAAGGTGCGGGTCACCGGGTCGGCGCGCGGCGCCACCTCGCGGACCCGCCCGGTGGCGGTGACCGAAGGGTCGTCGCTGAGCACGATGGCGATGACCGGATCGCCGGGTGCCGTGCGCAGCACCTGGGCCGGCACGTCGAAGACCGCGTCGCGCCCGCCTTCGCGGGCGAGCCCGACGATCATCTGGCCGGCCTGCACGACCTCGCCGGGCTCGGCGCCGATCTCGGTCACCACGCCCTCGGCGTCGGCGTCGAGCTCGGTGAAGCCCACCTGGTCCAGGGCGAAGCGCCGCTGCGCCTCGGCCGCCTCGACCTGCGAGCGGGCCGTCTGGTAGCCCTGCTTCGCGTCGTCGTAGACGGCGCGCGCGGCGAAGCCGCGGTCCATCAGGTGCTGCTGGCGCTGGAAATGATTGCGGGCCTGGACGAGCTGGCCTTCGGCGGCGACGAGATTCGCCTCGGCGGCGCGGAGCGCGTTCTCCTCGTTGCGGGCATCGAGCCGGGCCACCAATTCGCCGGGCTCGACGGTATCGCCCCGCTCGACCAGCCGCTCGACCATTCGCCCGCCGATGCGAAAGGCGAGCGCCGCCTCGTCGGTGGCCTCGACGGTGCCGGTCAGCACCACGGTGCCGGACGCCTCGCGCTCCTCGACGGTCACGACGCGGACCGGTCGGAGCACCGGTTCGACCGCCTCGGGCTCGCTGTCGCAGGCGGCGAGCCCGAGAGCGACGATGGCCAGCAAGGGGCCGATCCGCAGGCTATCGGCACCGAGAAGCCGACCGAGTATTGGCATGTCAGGTCTCGCGAAGGTCTCAGAGAGCGAATGGCACGAGATTCCGCCCCGGCCGGCGGGCCGGGGCGGGCGATGATGCATGGTCGACGGTGCGTCAGCCCTGCGCCGGAGTGGCATCCTGGATGGCGAGCTGCGCCTCCTGGAGCGCCGCGCGCAGCTCCGCCTCCTTGGCGTCGTCGAACGAGCTGCGCATGATCTTGCCGCCGCTGCCCCGCAGCTCCGCCATGACCTTGTCGGTGGTCATCTTGCGAATCAGGAGGAAGAGGGCGGCGTTGCCGGAATGCAGGCTCTGCGCCGCTTCCTTCATGAACTGGTCGTTGATGCCGAAGTCGGTGAGCTTGCCGCCGAGCGCGCCGCCGGCAGCACCGACCGCGGCGCCGGCGAGCGGCATCATGAAGAGCAGGCCGATGAGCGAGCCCCAGAGCACGCCACCGAGCGCGCCGGATTTCACCGGGTTGATGAGCTGCTTGAGCTTGACCGTCCCGTCGGGCTTCTTGATCGCGACGACGGCGTCGCCGAGCTGGATCAGATACTCCGTCTGCAGGCTCAGGAGGCGCTGCCGCACCTCCTCGGCCCGCTCCTCGGTCGGGTACTCGATGACCAAAAGGTCCGCCATGGTGTCCTGCTCCTCGATGGATCGTTTCGGGTGTGCTGATAGCAGCAGAAGCTCGCGTCCGCCATCTCAGGCATAGGGTGCGAACGCCGCTTCGAGCGCCTTGCGGTCGGTCCCGCCGCGCAGCGCCAGGGCCAGCAGCAAACGGGCCTTGAGGCCGGAGAGATAGCCGGCCGCGAGGAGGCCGCGGTCGAGCAGGTCGATCTCGGCACCCGGATAGCCGTAGGTGCGGGTGAAGACCGGGCCGGTCATGACGCGGGACGCGAGGACGACCGGCATCGCCCTGGCCAGCTCGCCGAGCACCGGTGCGGCATCCGCGTGGACGTGGCCGGCGCCCATGCCTTCGATGACCGCACCGGCGTAGCCGAGGCCGGCCAGGCCGCCGAGGAGCCGCGTGTCGTTGCCCATCGGGCATTTGAGGAGGGCGACGGGCGCCGGCGCGCCGACGTCGTGCGGCAGGCACGGGTTGCGTCTCGGGGTGACGTAGAAACGCGGGCGACCCTCGATCATCGTGCCGATGGGTCCGACCAGCGGCGAGAGGAAGGCCGATGGCAGGGCTGTATGCGATTTCTGGACGAAGCGGGCGGCGTGGATGTCGTAGTTGAGCACGGCGAGGGTGCCGAGGCCCCTGGCCTCGGGCGCGGCGGCGACCCGCACGGCGGAGAGCAGGTTGGCCGGCCCGTCGGCGCCCGGCGCGTCGGCGCCGCGCATGGCCCCGGTGACCACCACCGGCTGGTCGCCCCGGACCAGGAGATCGAGGATGAAGGCCGATTCCTCGATCGTGTCGGTGCCCTGGATGACCACGGCACCGTCGAAGCCGGCGGCGAAGGCCGCGTCGATCTCGCCGGCCACGGCGACGAGATCCTCGGGCGTCAGGGACGGGCTCGGCAGGCGGAAGGGCGAGCGCGCCTCGATCTCGGCCGCATCGGCCAGGGCCGGCACCGAGGCGACCAGCTCCTCGGCACCCAGCTTCGGCGTGATGCCGCCCTCGGCGCTCGGCACCATGGTGATGGTGCCGCCGAGCGAGAGGACCAGCAGGCGCGGCTTCAAGCTGCCGCCTCCTTCGCCTCGTACTCGCGGGCGATCCGCCGCTCCTCCTCGGCCGAGGGCTCGGGCGGGTTCACCGGGATCTGGCCGGGCCGGTAGCTCGGCAGGCGTCCCGCCGGGATGATCGTGAGCGCGGCGAGCGCTGCCATGACGAGCAGCCCGATCTTGAGTGCTCTCAGCCTGGCGTCGGTATTGATGCGCACCGCCTCCGCCACCTGCTCGGGTGTCGCCGAGGTCCCTTCTAGGATGATCTGGAGCCGGTCGTTGGTGACGAAGTTGATGCTGCCGAGGTTGAGCTGCGCCTGGATCTCGGGCGGGAACTCGGGGTTTTCCGCCAGATGCCGGATGACGACGCTGCTCAGGAGACCGACCATCAGGGCACCGGCGACGGCGGTGCCGACGGCGGCGGCGAGGTTCTGGGTCGTGCCACGGAGCGAGCCGACGTCGCTCGCCAGCTCCTTGGGGGCGGCGGTGACGAGGACGTTGAAGACGAGGGTGACGAGGGCACCCTGGCCGGCGCCGAAGACGAAGAGGCCGACCAGAACCGGCAGCTCGCTCCAGTCGTTGCGGACGACGAAGGCGAGCCACAGCAGCGCCACCGTGCAGAGCGAGAAGCCGATCCGGCCGATCTGCCGCGGCGACAGCTTGCCGTAGAGGCGGACGACGAGAATGGCGGCGAAGAAGACCGTCAGGTTGAACGGCATCATCGCGACCGCGGTCGCGATCGGGGTCCGCCCCTGGACGATCTGGATGTAGAGCGGCACCGAGAAGTTGAGCGCCGCCTCGAGCGCGACCACGGCGAACATGGTGTAGACGGCGGCCCGCTCCGAGGACGACATGATGACCCGCAGATCGAGCAGCGGGGTCCTGCCGGCGGCGGCGACGCGGCGGCACCAGACGATCAGGCTCTGCAGCAGGATGATGCCGATGACGATCATGATCGGCGCCGGCGACATGCCGAGCAGATCGAAGGGCGCGTTCGGGCCGGCGACGCCGAGGCCCCAGCGGTTGAGGTTGTTGAAGCCGAAGCTGATGAGGATGATGGCGGCGGCGGCGAGGACGACGCCGACGAGGTCGATCTGCACGTCCGGCCTGCCCTTGTCCTCCTTGAGCTTGAAGCTGAGCAGGAAGACGATCGCCGAGACGACGATAAGGATGCCGAACACCGGCCGCCAGCCGATGAAGGTGCCGAGCACGCCGCCGATGATGAAGGCGAGCGCGCTCGCCCCGGCGCGGGCCGAGCCCAGGGCGCCGACGGCCGTCGCCTGCTGCGTGCCCTGGTAGTGGTTGGCGATCAGCGCCACCAGCGCCGGCACGATCACCGCCGCCGCCATGCCGCAGAGGCCCTGGGCGGTCAGCATCAGCGTGGCGTTGGGGCTGAGCGTCATCAGCGTCTGCGCCACGGCGTACACGGCGACGACGATGCGGAACATCTTCGTCGCGCCGAAGCGCTGGGTCAGCTTGGCGCCCAGCATGACGAGGCCGGCGACGGCGAGGGAGTACATGACGATGCCGGTGGCGACGGTGGTCGGTGGCACGCCGAAGCTGGCCACCATGCCGCTCATCGAGACCGGGAGGGCCGCGACGTTGAAGGACATGATCGCCTGGCCGAGGCAGATGGCGATCATCGGGACCCAGGATTCGCGTTGCGCGATTGGCACGCTTGCAGTCGCGGCACTCATGGATGGTTTCCCTGACTGATTATTTTGTGACGCTCAGACCTCGGGTCGCGAGGCGAACAGGTTCAGCCCGAGGCGCTCCGATAGATACTTGGTGACCCGCTGGCCCTTGATGCTGTTGCCGGCCTCGTCGAGGGGTGGCGCGAAGGTGCCGAGGCCGCCCTTGCCCGGGGAGATCGTGACGATGCCGCCGCTGACACCGCTCTTGCCGGGCAGGCCGATCTCGTAGAGCCAGTCGCCGGAGCGCTCGTAGAGCCCGGCCGTGGCGAGGGCGGCGAGCACGCGCTTGGTGGTGGTGTGGCCGATCACCCGTTCCTTGGTAACCGGGTTGACGCCGCCATCGGCGAGTGTCGCCCCCATGACCGCCAGATCTCTGGCCGTGACGAGGAGCGAGCACTGCCTGGTGTAGATGTCGGTCGCCTCGAGCGCGTCGAAATACATGCGCCCGTAGCCCTCGAGCAGCTTGGCGATGCCACGGTTCCTCAGGTTGGTCTCCGCCTCGGAGCGGTAGACCTCCTCGTCGAGCTCGAGGGTGCGGCCGGCGAAGCGGGAGAGCCCGTCCCTGATCCACTGCCATTTGGCGCCCGCGGTGTCGCCGGGCGCCAGGCTGGTGGTGGCGATGGCACCGGCATTGACCATCGGGTTCATGGTGCGGTCGCCGTTGAGCTCGACCGCCATGACCGAGTTGAACGGCAGGCCGGTGGCGTTGACGCCGATCTTCTCGCGCGCCGGCTCGCAGCCGATCGCCTCGCTGACCAGCGCGAAGACGAAGGGCTTGGAGATGCTCTGGATGGAGAAGGCGTGGCCGGCATCGCCGACGGGGAAAACGCCGCCGTTCACGCCGACGATGCAGAGCCCGAAGAGCTCGCGCGGGACCCGGGCGAGCGCCGGGATGTAATTGGCGACGTCGCCCTCGTCGAGCGTGCGGTAGCGCTCGTAGGCCTCGTTCAGGAGACGGCCGACCAGCTTCGCGTCTGGCAGATGTCCCGTGGAGACGGCTTCGGCCGCAGTGGTCTCGTCGACACCGACCGGCACGAACATGGAGCACCCCCTGGTCGAACTCGCCTGCGCGCGCTCACTTGGTCGTCGTGCCCGGACCAGGCGTCAAGTTACAAATGATCGAGGGCTGCGACGAATGCCCGCGGGCGTCGAGATCCGGAGATCCGATGCCCGCGGGGGCATGACGAATGCCGGTGGTGTCAGGAGCCGGTCGGGTTGTCCATCTTGGGCGGATCGGCCGGCCGGGGGGCCGACGGCTTCACCGCAGGCTCGTCCAGCATGGCGATCGAGCCGGTGAGCCGGCCGCCGCGCTCGACCTCGAGCTCGCCGTAGCGGATCGAGCCGTCGACCCGGCCGGTGCCGCGCACCAAAAGGCGGCCACTGACGGTCAGCTCGCCCTCGTAGACACCGCTGATCACGGCATCCTCGACGGAGGCCTTGCCATTGGTGAAGCGGCCGCTCTCGGCGATCTCGATGGCGCGGGTGTCGTTCAGCGTTACCTGGACGTTGCCTTCGACGACGAGCAGGTCGCACGAGGTGATGTCGCCGCTCAGGCTGAGGCCCTGGCCGACGATCAGGCGCTTGCCGACCGCCTCAGCGGGAGCGGCCGCCGCCGCCCTTGCCGGTGGCGGCGGTGACTTGGCGGCCGGCGGTGCCGGGGGTGCAGGCATGGCGCCGCGCGAGGGCAAGGGTGGGATCGGCTCGTCGTCTTTCTTGCGGAACATGGGACGGGGTCTCCCCGAGGGTGGTGGTGCCGGCTGTGCCCTGTCCTTGTATCAACTGGCCGCGGAGATACCAACCTCCGTGCGGCAACCCGGGAGACGGATCAGTCGCTGGGGTAGGGTCCGAGCCCGGCGGCCAGCCGCCGCGTGATGGCGAGCCCGAAATCGGAGGGCAGCATCGCCGGGTCGCGGTCGACGACCGTGGCGGGGTCGAGGCCCAGCCGGGCAGCGACCAGACGCTTGCCGTAGCAGAGCAGCGAGGCGATCGACTGCATGACGAAGGTGATCGCCGGCAGGATCTCCCGGTAGAGCGTCTCCGCCTCGGCCTCCCGGCCGTCCCGCATCGCCTCGAGGATGCGCACCTGGACGTCGAAGCAGTCGGGTGCCGGGATCATGCCGACGCAGCCGGCGCGGATGTTGTCGGTGAACTCGAGCCCGCCCCGGCCGTTGAGGACGCGATAGCGGCCTGCCGTCGTGCGCACCATGGCCTCGATCTCGACCGCCGAGGTCTCGCCCTTGAGGAGGGTGACGTTGGGGTGCTGGCGGTTGAGCGTGGCGAGCCCCTCGGGCGAGAGGCCGACGCCCAGATAGGCCGGCGCGTTCTGGATGGCGACCGGCACCGGCGAGGCATCGGCGACCCGGCCGAAGAAGCGCAGCAGCGCCGCCTCGTCGATGTCCGGAATGACCGGCGGCTGGAGGATGACCCAGCCGGCCCCGGCGGCGGCGGCCTCGCGCACGAAGGCGGCCTGCTCCTCCACGGTGCGGCCGAAGACGGTGACGGCGAGCGGGACCCGGCCGGCGAGCGTGGTCGCCACCAGCTCCAGCACCTCCTGCCGCTCCTCCGGGCGCAGCTTGCCGACCTCGGTGGCGATGCCGAGGCAGGCGAGGCCGTGGGCCCCGCCCTTGATGCAGACCTCGACCTGGCGCTGCATCAGCGCCCGGTCGATCCGGCCACGCCCATCGAAGAACGCATAGACGATGGGATAGATACCCCCTACAGCCTCGCCAGCAGACATCTTCTCTCTCCTAATGCCACCTTGGGCAGCCATGCCGAAAATCCCCCTCGTGCCGGGATCCGCTTCCTTTGTGGCACTGATCGCCGCGATCCTCACCATGTCGGCGATGACGATCGACATCAACCTTCCGGCCATCCCGGCGACCGCGCAGGCGTTCGGCACGTCGCAGACCCAGGCGCAGCTCAGCGTCTCGCTCTTCTTCCTCGGCTTCGCCGCGGGCCAGGCCTTCTTCGGGCCGCTGGCCGACCGCTTCGGCCGCCGGCCGCTGCTGATCGGTGGCATTCTCGCCTATCTGGTGGCGACGCTCGCCTGTGCGCTCGCGCCCAGCATCGAGCTGCTGCTGGCAGCACGGCTGGCGCAGGGCCTGGCGGCAGCCTCCGGGCCGATCCTCGGCCGGGCGGTCATTCGCGACCGCTTCGAGGGACCGGAGATGGCGCGGGTCATGTCGTTCGTCATGGCGGCGTTCGTCCTGGCCCCGATCATCGCGCCCTCGATCGGTGCCTTGATCCTCGGCGTCGCCTCATGGCGCTGGATCTTCGGCTTTCTCGCCTGCTACGGCACCGTGCTGCTGGTGCTCGTGGTCACGAGGCTCGACGAGAGCCTGGCGCAGCGGGATCTCAGGGCGCTCCGGCCGCAGCGTATCGTCGGCGCCTACCGGGCCGTCCTCGGCGATCCCGTTTCACGCCGCTTCGGCGCCCTTTCCGTGCTCGGCCTCGCCATGCTGATCAGCTACCTGATCAGCGCAGCACCCATCTTCATGACAGCCTATGGCCTGACGCCATCGGCCTTCGGCGTGATCTTCGCGGCGATCGCCGTCTGCTCGGCGATCGGCAGCCTGCTCAATACCCGGCTGGTCCGGCGCTACCCGCTCGAGACGCTCATCCGCCTCGCCTTCGCCGGGGCTGTGATCGCCATGGCGCTGGCCTTCGGCGTGGCGCAGGCCGGGCTCGGCGGGGCCTATGCCCTGGTGCCGCTTTTCGGTCTTTTCTTCCTCTGCTTCAGCGTGATCGTGCCCAATGCCACAGCGCTCGCGATGCGGCCGCACGCCCGCATCGCCGGTGCGGCGACCTCGGTCCTCGGCGTGGCGCAGAGCGTCATCCCGGCGATCATCGGCACCTTCGTGGCGACGGTCCACGACGGCACGGCGCGGCCGGCGATCCTGACCATGCTGGCCCTCGCCCTGACCGGCCTCTGGCTGGCCCGCCGGCCGGCCATTCAGGCGACCAGCACGCCTTCGTGACGCAAGAGCCAGGCCTTGCGCTCGAGCCCGCCGCCGTAGCCGACCAGCCGGCCATCGGCGCCGATCACCCGGTGGCAGGGCAGGACCAGCGAGATCGGGTTGCGACCGTTGGCGGCACCGGCGGCGCGCACCGCCGTCGGCCGGCCGATCGACGCGGCGAGGCGGGCATAGGACCAGGTGGTGCCGCAGGCGATTTGCCGCAGCGCCCGCCAGACGGTGGTCTCGAAGTCGCGGCCCTCGACATGCACCGCAAGCCCGTCCAGAGCGGCGAGCTCGCCCGCGAAATAGGCGGCGACGGCGCGGGCGAAGGGCGACGGCGTCACGGCACCGACCGAAACGGCCGGCGCTGCGGGCCAGCCTCTGCCCAGCCGGTCGCCGAAATCGAGGCGATGCAGCGCGCGGCCGTCATGGGCCAGCCAGACGTCGCCGATCGGCGACGGCACGCGTTCGGTGATCAGAGGGATTTCGGTGCGGCTGGACATGCCGCCATTATGGCCAGCCCCGGTGCGAGGCGCTAGAAAGCCGCGCACCAGCCAACGGGAATGGTCATGCCACGCCTCGACGCCTCCGCCAGGGGGGTCTTCATCATCGCCGCCACGCCGTTCACCGAGGACGGCCGGCTCGACCTCGCCGCCACGGACCGCCTGATCGAGTTCTATCTCGAGCAGGGCGTGGATGGCATGACCATCCTCGGCATGATGGGCGAGGCGCCGAAGCTGACCGAGGAGGAGGCGCGGACGTTCGCCCTCCATGTGCTCGGCCGGGTCGACGCTCGGGTGCCGGTAGTGGTCGGGGTCTCGGCCCCGGGCTTCGCTTCGATGCGGGCGCTGGGCAGCGTGGTGATGGATGCCGGTGCCGCCGGTCTCATGGTGCAGCCGCCGGCAGTTTCTGCCAGAGGCGACGACGCGGTGCTCGGCTATTGCCGGATGGTGGCGGAGACGCTGGGCGAGGCGACACCCTGGGTGCTGCAGGATTTCCCGCTCGCGGCATCCGTGCCGATGAGCGCCCTGTTGATCCAGCGGATCGTGGCGGCCTGCCCCAACGCGGTCATGCTCAAGCACGAGGACTGGCCCGGGCTCGACAAGCTCAGCGCCGTGCGCGACGCCGAGGCGGAAGGGGCAAGGCGGATCTCGATCCTCACCGGCAATGGCGGCATCTTCCTGCCGTTCGAGCTGGCACGGGGGGCCGACGGGGCGATGACCGGCTTCGCCTATCCCGAGATGCTGGTCGAGGTCTGCCGCCTCTTTGCGCGGGGCGAGAGCGAGGCGATGCTCGATCTCTTCGATCGCTACCTGCCGCTGGTCCGCTACGAGCAGCAGCCGGGCCTCGGCCTCGCGGTGCGCAAATACGTGCTCTGGCGACGCGGCGCCCTCGCCTGCCCGGCCACCCGCGACCCGGCGCCGAAGCTCACCGAAGCTTCGAGAGCCGAGCTCGACTGGCTGATGCGGCGGCTCGAGCGCTCTCTTGAACATCAACGGAAGGAAAGCGTGGCATGAAGCTCGCACTGCAGGCGTTCGACCCGGCGACCTTCGCGGCTTTCGGCAGCGTGGTCGAGCCGCCGGCGCCGAAGGGCAATGCCGATCTCCTGGCGCATCTCGGCGAGGGCGGGCCGGGAACCGCCATCTGCGTCAAGCTCGACACCCATCCGGCGGGGGTGCTGCCGATGCAGGCGCGCAGGATGGAGAGCCACCCCCTGACCGAGCAGCTCTTCCTGCCGATCGGCCCCGCCCGCTACGCCATCGGCGCCGCCCTGCCGGGCCCGGACGGGGCCCCCGATCTCGCCACGCTCAAGGGCTTTCTCGTCAGCGGCGGCACCGGCATCTGCTACCGGCGGGGGGTCTGGCACCTGCCGATCACCATCCTGGACCACGCCAGCACGTTTCTCATGATGATGGCGGCGACGGGCGACGCTTCGGTCGATACCGCCTGGGCGGAGCTGGCGACGCCGCTCGACGTCGGGCCTGCCTGATCAGAGGTCCCCGGCAAAGTGCCTGACATAGAGATCGATGGTGTGCTGGCGTTCCGCGTCGGCGAGCTCCTGCCTGGTCAACCAGCCCGCCCAGACGATCTCGCGCCGGTCGACGGTGGGTGCCGGCATCGACGGCAGATCGAGCGCGAAGAAGGTGACCAAATGGGTCCGGTCGTCCGCGTTGAAGTCGAGGCGGCCGAGCTCGACGAAGGCCTCGGCCGCAAGGTCGAGCCCGACCTCCTCGCGCGCCTCGCGCTGCGCGGCCTCGAGCGGGGTCTCGCCTCGATCGATGCCGCCGCCCGGCAAGCTGAGGCCGGGCCGGTAGGACTCGCGGATGCAGAGGAGGCGATCGCCATGCCGGATGGCGACGCTGACGCCCCGCGTGCTCGGGTTGGTCAGGCGCCAGACGAGCCGCGCGCAGGGATAGCCATGGCGGTAGGCGTTGCGCCAGAAGGCGTCCGCGAGCCGCCCCCCGAAGCTCACGAGAGGGATCCCGGACGTTGGTGACGATCAGCGGCAAGGCGAGGCTCGCCGGCGTGCTCGGCTGGCCGGTGGGTCATTCGAAATCGCCGCTCCTGCACAATTTCTGGTTCGAGCGGCACGGGCTCGATGGCGTCTACGTGCCCTTGCCGGTGGCGCCCGAGGATCTCGCGCCGGTCATGCGCGCCCTGCCGAGGATGGGGTTTCTCGGCTGCAACGTCACCCTGCCGCACAAGGCGGCGATGCTCGATCTGGTCGACGCGGTCGATCCACTGGCAGCCGCGATCGGTGCCGTCAACACCGTCCTGGTCGGGGATGCGGGCAGCCTCACCGGCTACAACACCGACGGGCTGGGCTTCCTCGCTCATCTCGACGGCTGCGCGCCGGACTGGCGGGCAGCCACGCGGCGGGTGGTGCTGCTCGGTGCCGGGGGCGCTGCCCGGGCCCTCGCCTTCACCTTCCTCGCCGCCGGAATCCATGAGCTGGCGCTGGTCAACCGCACACCGGAGCGGGCCGCGGCGCTGGTCGCCCGGCTGGGCGACCAGAACGATGCCGCCGTCCTGGCACTTCCCTGGGCGGAGCGGCACCGCGCCCTGGAAGGCGCCGATCTCCTGGTCAACACCACGAGCCTCGGCATGGTCGGCCAGCCGGCGCTCGATCTCGATCTCGCTGCCCTGCCGGCCACGGCCATTGTCGCCGACATCGTCTACACGCCGCTCTCCACGCCGCTGCTCTCCGAGGCCCGGCGCCGCGGCCATCGGACGGTGGACGGGCTCGGCATGCTGCTGCACCAGGCGGTGCCGGGCTTCACGCATTGGGGCGGCACGCGGCCCGTGGTCGACGAGGCGACCCGCCGCCTGATGCTGGCCCCGCCCGTGGCCGAGCCGAAAGCAGGATGAGAAAGGCCCCCAAGATCCTCGGCGAGGCGTCCGTCGGCTTCGTGCGCTACGGCCGCTCGCTCCTCCTCTACCACCTTTTCTTCACGATCCTGACGGTCGTGGCCCTGGTGCCGACGACGTCCCTGGTGCTCACCGCGCTTTTGACGACGAGCGGCGAGCCGGCGATGACCAACGCCGAGATCCTCGATTTCCTGCTCTCGCCCTGGGGGCTGCTCTGGGCGCTCGCCGCCGCCACCGTGACGGTCACGCTGATCACGCTCGACGAGGCGGGCATGATCGTGATCGCGGCGGCGGCGCCGCGCGGGCGCTATCGCGCGGCAACCGCGGCGCTCTGGCATGTGGTGCGCCTCGCACCCCGGCTCCTGGGCCTGACCTTCGTGCGGGTGGCGATCCAGGCGGCCGTGACCCTGCCCTTCGTCGCTGGCATTGCCTGGCTCTTCGTCTGGCGGCTCGGCGACTACGACATCTATTTCCTCTGGACCGTCCGGCCGCCGGTCATCTGGCCCTTCCTCGCCATGGCGGCACCGCTGGCGCTGGGGCTCGTCCTGGCGAACGCGTTCCTCTACCTGCGCTGGTCCCTGGCCCCGCCGGCGGTGCTTCTGGAGAATTTGGGCGCCCTTTCCGCCCTTCGCCGGAGTGCCGCGCTCACCCGGGGCCGGCTCGCACGGACGATCCTCGTCGTGCTGCCGGTGACGGTGGCCGCCCTGCTCTTGCCGCTGCTCTCCGCTTTTCTGGTCGACCGGACGGCGGCTCTGCTCCTCGGCAACCTGCCACACCGCATGGCGCTGGTGGTCCCAGCGACCCTCTTCGTCATCGCGCTGGCGATCTTCGGCGCCATCGCCGCGACATATCTCGGCATCGCCGCCAACGCGCTCGTCCTGCAGGCCCTGCACCGCCGGCTCAGCGGCACCGGCCGGCCGGCGCTCGCGGCGATGCCGCAGGGCGGCGGGCGGCTCGCCTTGTGGGCGGTCGAGCTGGCGCTGCTCGGCTTCGTCTTCGTCCAGGCGGCGATCGTCCTGGCCGGCTTCGACCTCACCGACGAGGTGGGCATCGCGGCGCATCGCGGCAGCTCGATGGCCGCGCCGGAGAACACGCTGCCGGCGATCCGCCGCGCCGTCGACGACGGGGCCGACTATGTCGAGGTCGACGTGCAGGAGACGGTCGACGGCGTGCCGGTGCTGCTGCACGATCGGGATCTGCGCCGCGTGGCCAGCATCGACCGGCGCATCTGGGACCTGTCGGCGGCGGAGCTGAGCGCCATCGACGTCGGCGGCTGGTTCGATGCGAGCTTCGCGGGCGTGCCGGCCCCGACCCTGGATGCGGCGGTCCTGGCGGTGGGCGGCGAGGCCAAGCTCTATATCGAGATCAAGACGGCCCCCCAGATGCCGGGCCTCGTGGGCAACGTGGTGGCGCGCCTGCAGGCCCTGGACGCGATCGAGGGGACCATCGTCGCCTCGTTCGACCGGGCGGTGCTGGACGAGGTCGGCGTGCTCGAGCCGCGACTTCGGCGAGCGCTCCTCGTGTACTCGACGATCGGCGAGCCGGATCGACGCGACTACGACATCCTCTCGATCCGGGCCAGCGCGCTCACGCCCGAGCAGGTGGTCCGGGCGCATCGGCTCGGCTACGAGGTACACGCCTGGACGGTCAACGACCGGCGCGAGATGTCGCGGCTGATCGACATGGGCGTCGACGTGATCATCACCGACCTGCCGGGCGAGCTCAGGTCACTCCTCGCCGAGCGGGCGGCGCTCCGCCCGGACGAGCGGCTGGTGGTGAAGCTGCGGAGCTGGCTTCGATTCTGAGCTTCAGGACGATCGGATCTCGCGCTCGCGGTAAGCGACATAGGTGATCGAGGCGAGGATCACGAAGCCGCCGACGAGCGTCATGGGATCGGGCCTCTCGCCAAAGAAGACATAGCCGATGACCGAGGCCCAGATGAGCTTGGTGAAATCGAAGGGCAGGACGACCGTGGCGTCGGCCTCGTGGAAGGCCTGGGCGACCGACCACTGGGTGATGCTGCCGAGGATGCCGATGGCGATCATCATGAGCCAGCCGGTGGCATCGGGCCAGATCCAGAAGGCCCAGGCGGCGGCGCCGGTGATGGGCGTCAGGAAGAGCCCGGCATAGGTGGTGATCGTCAGGCTCGTCTCGGTGCGCGCCAGGATCTTGATGATGATCAGCGCTCCCGACCAGACCAGCGAGGAGAGCAGGATCAGGAGCACGCCGATGCCGACATCGGTGAAGCCGGGGCGGATGATGAGCAGCGCCCCGGCGAAGCCGACGATCAGCCCGGCCCAGCGCCGCCAGCCCGGCCGCTCGCCGAGGAACGGGATGGCGAGGAGGGCCGCGAAGAGCGGGGCCGTGAAAGCCAGGGCGGCGATGGTGGCGAGCGGCGTCACCGTGACGGCGTAGAAGAAGGAGAGCATGGCCACGGCGTTGAGCAGGCCGCGGGCCGCGTGCAGATGCAGCCGCTTGGTGCGCAGCGTGGCGCGCAGCCCCGCCTTGAGCATCATCGGCGCCAAAGCCACGAGCCCGAAGACGTTGCGGAAGAAGGCCACCTCGAAGGCGTGCATCTCAGTCGTCGCCTCGCGGACGATGCCGTTCATCGACGACGAGCCGAAGGCCGAGAGGCACATCCAGAAGATGCCGACGCCCGGCCTCGCCTGGGCCGGGCCGGCCACCGCCATCAGAAGTTCACCTGGTCCCCGCCCTTGAGCTGGAGGATCTCCCGCGCCTCGTCGGGTGTGGCCACCTCGCGCCCGAGGCCCTCGATGATCTGGCGGGCCGCCTTGACCTGGGCGGCGTTGCTCTCGGCGAGCCGGCCCTTGCCGAGCCAGAGCGAATCCTCGAGCCCGACCCGGACGTTCGCCCCCATGGCGGCGGACATGGCGGCGATCGGCAGCTGGTTGCGGCCGGCGCCGAGGACCGACCAGCGATAGCTCGTGCCGAAGAGCCGGTCGGCGGTGCGCTTCATGTGCAGCACATCCTCGGGGTGCGGGCCGATGCCGCCGAGGATGCCGAAGACCGACTGGACGAACAGCGGCGTCTTGACGATGCCGCGGTCCAGGAAGTGGGCGAGGTTGTAGAGGTGGCTGATGTCGTAGCACTCGAACTCGAAGCGCGTGTTGTTCTCGGCGCAGGTCGTCAGGATGTACTCGATGTCGGCGAAGGTGTTCTTGAAGACGTAGCTGCGGCTGCTCTCGAGCTGCTGGCGCTCCCAGTCGTGCTTGAAGGTCTTGAAGCGGTTCAGCATGGGAAAGAGGCCGAAGTTCATCGAGCCCATGTTCAAGGACGCGACCTCGGGCGCGAAGGTGGCGGCGGGCTTGACCCGCTCCTCGATGGTCATCGCCGGGCCGCCGCCGGTCGTGATGTTGATCACGCAGTCCGAGCGCTGCTTGATGACCTGGAGGAAGGGGCTGAAGGCCTCCGGCGTCTGGTCCGGCCGGCCGGTCTCCGGGTCGCGGGCGTGGAGGTGAACGATGGCGGCCCCCGCCTCGGCGGCGCCGATCGCGGCATCGGCGATCTCGGTCGCCGTCACCGGCAGATGCGGCGACATCGACGGGGTGTGGATGGCGCCCGTCACGGCGCAGGTGATGATGACCTTCTCGGGTCCAGCCATGTCAGTCTCCAATGTCCCTGGCGGCATTTCTCTTGTGGGCGGTCAGCGCCATCAGCCGGCGGTCGCGCCAGCGCTGTCGGTCTGCGAGCGCCGTTTGCGGCACCTTCGCCCGGCGTTCGGCCACGATCCGTTCCAGCACCGGCCCGTTCCAGTCGGCGCGATGCAGCATGGTCGGCTGCAGGCGCTGGTAGATCTGCTCGTAGCGCCGGCAATAGTCGGCGACGCCGCCGGGCGCGTTGAGGTCGATGGTCTCGAACGGCCCCATGAAGGACCAGCGGAGCGCCAGCCCGTCCTTGAGCCCGCGATCGACGTCCTCGGCCGAGCAGTAGCCCTCGTCGACCAGCCGGAACGCCTCCTCGAGGAGGGCGCCCTGCAGCCGGTTCATGACGAAGCCGTCGAGCTCCTTCTTCATGACGATGGGTGCCATGCCGATCGATTCCATCACCGCCCGGGCGCGCTGCATCACCGCGTCATCGGTCCAGGGTGCGGGCACCAGCTCGGCCGCCGGGATGACGTAGGGCGGGTTCAGGGGATGGGCGACGAGGCAGCGATGCCGGCCAGCCAGGTTCTCGGTGAAGCGCGATGGCACGATGGCCGAGGTCGAGCTGACCAAGAGGGCGTCGGCGGGCGCGAGGCGGTCGAGCTCGGCCCAGAGCGCCTTCTTGATCGCGACGTCCTCGGGCACGCTCTCCTGGACCCAGGCGACGTCGGCGAGGGCGCTGGCCAGGTCGTCGGCGACGGTGATGCGCGCCAGCACGGGTGCGGCGTCGTCGAGCAGCCCGGCCTCGACGAGGTCGTCGACGAGCGGGCCGATGCGCTCCCGCGCCGCTGCCGCGGCACCCGGTGCGGTGTCGTGGAGCCGGCACTGCCAGCCGGCCCGGGCGAAGGCGATGGCCCAGGCGCGGCCGACGAGGCCGGTGCCGACGATAGCTACGGTTTCACTCATCTCCTGCTCCCCTAGATCGACACCACGTCGCCACAGACCGAAAGCGCCTGGCCGGAGACGTTGCGGCCCATGGGCGAAGCGAGGAAGAGCGCCATGTCGGCGATGTCCCGGGCGGTCACCATGCGGTGCAGCGCCGTCTTCGAGAGATAGGTCTCGCGCATCTCCTCGAACGAGACGCCCGTCGTGGCGGCGCGGTCGCGGATGACGCCGTCCATGCGCGGCCCCTCGACGATGCCGGGCAGGATGGCGTTGACCCGGATGCCGAAGGAGCCGAGCTCCAAGGACAGGCTCTTCGCCATGCCGACGATCGCCCATTTGGTCGCCGCATAGGGGAGCCGGTAGGCGTAGCCGAGCCGGCCGGCGACCGAGCTGATCATGATGATCGACCCGTTTTCCGTCTGCTTGAGCAGCGGCACCGCGGCGCGAAGCGCGTAGAAATGGCCGTTCAGGTTGATGTCGACCGTGGCCTGCCAGGCCTCGGTGGCGATCTCCTCGACCGGCGCCGTCGGGCCGGCGATGCCGGCGTTGTTGACGAGGAGGTCGAGCCCGCCCAGACGCTCCTCGACGGTCCCGAAGAGGGCCCTGGTCGCGGCCTCGCTGCCGGCGTCGGCGGCCACCGCATGATGGTCGGGATGGGCCCTGCTGAAATCGGCGAGGGCCCCTTCGGCGACATCGCTGACCACGACGCGCGCGCCATGCGCGATGAAGCCGTCGGCGATGGCCCGGCCGATGCCCCCGGCACCCGCCGTCACGCAGACCCGAAGTCCCGGTTTGATCCCCGCAATGCGCTGCTCGGCGCTCGCCATGCCTCTCGTCCTCCCCGATGTCGTTCCGGATCGGTCTAGCAGCCCAGCCGACGGGCGACGAGGGGTCCGATCGCCTGTGTTGCGACGAAGATGGCGAGAGCCATGACGACGATGCTGGCGCCGGCCGGCGTGTCGGCCTGCCAGGAGAGGGCGAGGCCGAGGGTGACGGCGAGCCCGCCGAGGCCGGCCGCGATGACCGCCATGGCTTCGGGCGTGGCGCTGAGCTGGCGGGCGGCGGCCGGCGGGATGATGAGCATCGAGGTGATCAGCAGGATGCCGACGATCTTCATGGCGGCGGCGATGACGAGCGCCACGAGCAGCATCAGGACGAGCCGGAGCCGCGTGGTGGGCGTGCCCTCGGCCCGGGCCATCTCGTCGTGCAGCGTGGCGAAGAGGAGCTGCGGCCAGTAGTGGCGGAGCACGGCGAGGACCGCGGCACCGCCGATCACCGCCACGGCCACGTCCTGCCAGCGCACCGCCAGGACATCGCCGAAGAGGTAGCCCAGGAGATCGACGCGGACCGCGCCGACGAGGCCGAGCAGAACGAGGCCGATGGCGATGCCGGAATGGGCGAGGATGCCGAGCAGCGTGTCGGTGGCGAGCGTGCGCTGGCGCTGCATGAGGACGACGAGCAGCGCAATCAGCGCCGAGGTGACGGCCACCGCGGGCATCAGGTCGATGCCGGTGACGAGGCCGAGGGTGACGCCGAGGAGCGCACCATGGGCCAGGGTGTCGCCGAAATAGGCCATGCGGCGCCAGACGACGAAGCAGCCCAAGGGGCCGGCGACGGCGGCGAGCGCCAGGCCGGCGAGCCAGCCGCGCAGGAGGAATTCGGGCAGCATCAGCGGCGCCCGCAATCGGTAGGATGGGCGACCTCGCCGGAGAGCGCGTGCTCGTGGTCGTGATGGTGGTGGTAGCGGGCAAGCGCAGCGGCGGTGCGGGGGCCGAAGAGGGCGAGATAGCCCGGATCGTCGCCCACCGCCTCGGGCGTGCCGCTGCAGCAGACATGGCGGTTGAGGCAGACGACGCGATCGGTGGCGGCCATGACGAGGTGCAGGTCGTGGCTGACCACGAGGATGCCGCAGCCCTGCTCCCGGCGGACGCTGTCGATCAGCCCGAAGAAGGCGGCCTGCCCCTGGTAGTCGATGCCGGCGGCCGGCTCGTCGAGCACGAGAAGGTCGGGGCGGCGGAGCAGGGCGCGGGCGAGCAGGACGCGCTGCAGCTCGCCGCCCGAGAGCGCCTGCAGCGGCCGCCGGCCGAGCCCGGCGATGCCGACCCGGGCGAGCGCTGCCTGCCGCTCGGCAGCCGGATGGCGGTGCGGCAGGTCGAGGAAACGGTCGACGTCGATCGGCAGGGTCGGGTCGATGGCGAGGCGCTGCGGCATGTAGGCGAAGCGGAGGCCGGGGGCGCGCGTGACCCTGCCGGAATCGGCCTCGATGATGCCGAGCACGAGCTTGACCAGGGTCGACTTGCCGGCGCCGTTCGGGCCGATCAGGCTGACGATCTCGCCCCCGTGCAGGGCGAGATCGACGTTCTCCAGCGCCTGATGGTCGCCGAGCCGGACCGAGGCGCCCACCACCTCGACGAGCAACCGGCTCATGGGGCCGTTGCCAGCCGGCAGGCGTGGCAGCGGCCATGGACCTCGAGGACGACGCTCTCGATGGCGAAGTCGAGCGCCTCGGCCTCCTCCTCGATGAGGCCGGCGCGAAGCTGGCGCGCCACCTCGACGCTGCTGCCGCAACTGCCGCAGATGAAGAGCTGGGCATCGTGGGGCCGGGCGGCGGCCGAGCAGGCGACGAAGCCGTTGACGCTCAGCACCTTGTGGACGAGGCCCTGGCCGACGAGGAAGTCGAGGCTGCGATAGACGGTGGGCGGTGCGACCCGGCCACGCTCGGCGGCGAGCATGTCGAGCACGTCATAGGCGCCGATCGGCCGGTCGGCGGCGAGCACGATCTCGAACACCCGGCGGCGCAAGGGTGTCAGGGTCTGGCCGCGGGCATTGCAGATCCATGCCGCCTGCTCGACCCGGTCGGCCGGAAAGGCTGCCATCATGGTCTCCGTTCGAACGGTGCTTGTGCCGGCTGAATGTTATGTTATGTCATTCCTCCGCCGATCACAATGCGCGCCCGCCGTTCGAGCGACGTGGCCCACCCGCCCGGAGTCCATCATGCGCGGCGCTGCTTTCCTCGGAACCTTCCTTGTCGCTGCCGCCGCCGTCGCCCAGACGCCGCCGCGGGTGGTGGCGACGATCCTGCCGGTGCACGGGATCGCCGCGGCCGTCATGGAAGGCGTCGGCGAGCCGGCGCTGCTGCTCGAGCCGGGCGCCTCGCCGCACAGCTACAGCCTCCGGCCGAGCCAGGCGGCGATGCTGGAGGAAGCGGATCTGGTGCTCTGGGTCGGCCCGGGTTTCGAGGCGTTCCTGACCGGTCCGCTGGAGACGCTGGGTGCCGGCGGGCATCGGCTGGCGCTGGCCGAGGTCGCCGGGGTCGAGCGGCTGGGCTTTCGCGAAGGGGCCATGTTCGAGGACCACGCGGCGGCCGGGCACGGACACGAGGAGGCGCACGAGCACGCCCATGGCGGCTTCGACTCCCATGTCTGGCTGTCGCCCGCCAATGCCCGCGTGATGGCGCAGGCCATGGCCGCCGAGCTCGGCCAGATCGATCCCGCCAACGCCGAACGCTACGCGGCCAATGCCGCGGCCTTCGGGACGGCGCTCGATACGACCGAGGCCGAGGTCGAGGCGCTGGTGGTGCCCGTCCGCGGCCGGCCGTTCGTCGTCTTCCACGACGCCTACCACTATTTCGAGCACGCGTTCGACATCGAGGCGGCCGGTGCCATCCAGGTCAACCCGGAGCTGCAGCCGGGTGCCGCACGGATTGCCGAAATACAGGAGCGGCTCGGCGAGCTGGAGGTTGCCTGCGTCTTCACCGAGCCGCAATTCGAGCCACGCCTGGTGGCCACGCTGATCGAGGGCACCAAGGCGCGAACGGGCGTCCTCGACCCGCTCGGCGTAGCGCTCGAGCCCGGTCCACGCGCCTATCACGAGCTGCTGCTCGGCCTCGCCCGGAACCTCGCCGAATGTCTGGCGGACTAACGACTGGCCAGCACGACGACCGGCCAGTCGACCAGAAGCTCGCCCAGATCGAGCGGCCCGTCCGTTTCCCTGCCGGTGAGCAGGCAACGCCATTTCCTGTCCGCCAAAGCCGACGGCAGGGCGACGCGGGTGCCGGCGAACTGCGGGCCAAAACGCGGTGCCTCGCCGGGCGGCAGGGCCGGGTCGGCGCGGATCGGCACGGCGACGAGCAGGGCGTCATCGGCGGCCAGGCGGGCGAAGGCCACGGCGGAACCACCGACTTCGAGCGGCACATAGGCGCCCTCCGCATAGAGCGCCGGCCGGGCGGCGCGATCGGCGAGCAGGCGCTGGATCAGGAACTGCTTCACGCGGCCGCGGCGCCAGTCGTGACCGAAGTCGGGGGATGGCTCGGCTAGCTGCGCTGCAAGGTGCGTGAAATCGGCCGGGTGGCGGTTGTCCGGATCGACCAGCCCGAGGTTCCAGAGCTCCGCCCCCTGGTAGATATCCGGAATGCCCGGCATGGCGAGGCGAAGCGCCGTCTGGGCGAGGCTGCGGGCGATGCCCTCGGGCAGGAGGCGGCCGCGGAAATCGTGGAGTGCCCGGCCGGTCGCGCCTTCGAGGCAGGAAGCAGCGAAAGCCTGGACGGCGCTCTCGTAGGCCTCGTCGGGCGTGGTCCAGCTCGAGCGGGCCTTGGCCTCGCGCAGCGCCTTGACCAGGTAGGCGTCGAGCCGGTCGGCGAAGGCCTTGCGGCCGGGCGCGTCGCCGGGCTCGAGGTCGTCCGGCCAGGCGCCGGCGATGGTCTGCCAGACGAGGCAGGCATCGCTCGCGGCGATGGAATCGGGCTTCGTGTCGAGCCAGCCGGCGACGGCTTCCTGCCATGCCTCGGCATGGTGGCTGAGGCCGATCAGGCGGGCGCGCAGGTCCTCGCCGCGCTTGCTGTCATGGGTGCTGCCGGCGAGCTGACAGAGCGGCGGCATGGCTGCGGCAAATGCGTGGAAGTCGTCGGCAGCGAGCACCGGGTGGTCCGGCTCGCCACCGACCTCGTTGAGCGCCACGAGGCGGATATGGCGGTAGAAGGCCGTGTCCTCCTTGGCCTTGGCCATGATCGGCCCGGTGAGCTGCTGCAGCCGTGCGGCCCAGTCGAGGGCGGCGGCCTTCGCGGTCGTCTCATCCAGGATGTGCTCGACGAGGGCGAAGGGCAGGTCGTCGGCGAGGCCGGCGCGCTGGCGTGCCTCGGAGAGCACCGCCGCCAGCCGCTGTTGGTCGGCGGCATCCGGCGATGCGCCGTCGAGATATGTCCTGTAGACGGGGAAGGCCAGGATTAGAGCGGTCAGGGCGCGCGTCAGGCTGGCCCGGCCGGTATCGCGAAAACGGGCATCGCCTGCCGCGAGGTGGAGGGCCGAGGCGACCAGCCATTCGAGCTCGCCGGCGAAGCTGGCACCGAGGACCAGCGCCTTGCAGTCCCGGAGCATGGCGGCGAAGTCGGCCTCGCCCTCGGCGACCTGGCGCCAGAGCGCATCGAGCGTGCCCATGCCGTCGCCGGCCACGAAGAGCCGGGCGAGGCGATCGGCCGCCTCGTAGCCGGTGGTGCCGGCGACCGGCCAGTCGGGGCGAAGCGTCTCGCCGCCTTCGAGGATCTTCTCGATCCAGACGGGCGGCGGCGCGCCGCCGGTCGCCTCGCGCAGCGCCGTGTCGAGCCGATGGAGGTAGCCCGTGGGGTCGCGCAGGCCGTCGATATGGTCGAGCCGCACACCCTGCACGGCACCCTCGGCGACCAGCTCAAGGAGCAGGCGATGGGCGTCGGCGAAGACGGTCTCGTCCTCGACCCGCACGCCCACCAGCCCGTCGATATCGAAGAAGCGCCGGTAGTTGAGCGCCTCGCCGCCGAGCCGCCAGTAGGCGAGCCGGTAGGCCTGGCGCTCGAGCAGCGCGTGCAGCTCTGCCTGCCCGTTAGGGACCGAGTCGGCCCGGAGCGGGAAGCGCTGGTCGTGGTAGCGCAGCTCGAAGCCGCCGGCGGCCGCCTCGACCCGAAGGTCGCCCGAGGCCAGCACCTCGCCATAGGAAGCACCCAGCACCGGCAGGAGCAGCCGGCCCGGGGTGGCGCCGGCCGTGGCCGCCCAGTCGATGTCGAAATGCCCGGCAAAGCGGCTGGCGCGGCCGTTCAGCAGCACGTCCCACCACCAGGCATTGTCGGACCCGACGCCCATGTGGTTCGGCACGTGGTCGAGAATGATGCCGAGCCCGGCCGACTTCGCTTCGGCGACGAGGTCGCGAAAGCCGGCTTCGCCGCCGAGGGCTGGCTCGATGACGTTCGGGTCGACCACGTCGTAGCCGTGGGTCGAGCCGGCGCGCGCCTGCCAGATGGGCGAGAGATAGAGGTGGCTGATGCCGAGGCGGGCGATGTAGGGGACGGCGCTGGCGATGGTGGCGAAATCGACGCCGCCGCGGAGCTGGAT
>Ga0116151_10000997_pt1 | contig 26259 bp, 22 predicted proteins | sample AD_UKC117_MetaG_FD_89893 | JGI IMG/M metagenome (GOLD analysis project Ga0116151, IMG submission 89893) | Active sludge microbial communities of municipal wastewater-treating anaerobic digesters from Hong Kong - AD_UKC117_MetaG | ecosystem: Engineered > Bioreactor > Anaerobic > Digestate... | reverse complement strand
GGTCTCGCGTGAATACCCGACTCACCTTGTATTACTACCTTTTTTTCAACCATCGTTCTTTCCTACCTTTATCCAATCCTGAATACGCCTGTCGAGTTCCTGAGCCGAATAGACCCCCATCTTTTTCAAACGCTGATTTAAAGCGGCGCTTTCTATTAATATCGGTATATTTCGACCAGGTCTCACTGGGAGCAAAACATAGGGTACTTCCATTCCCAGCAGTTCATACCTGGTATCGTAAAGCCCCAGTCTCTCGTATTCTTTGTCATCATCCCACAGCTCCAGTTTTACTACAAGCTCAATTCTTTTCCGGTTTCTTACAGAACCAATACCAAACACATCCGTAACATTAAGTATGCCGAGACCTCTAATTTCCATATGATGACGGATAAAACGACTCCCCTGCCCCACCAGCATCGACTCCTTGACCCATTTTACATTGACTATATCATCCCCAATAAGGCGATGTCCACGTTCTATAAGTTCAAGGGCAGCTTCACTTTTACCAACCCCGCTTGCACCGATAATCAAAACACCAAGACCAAACACATCAACAAGAGTTCCATGCACATTTTTCTGTGGAGCATGCGTCTCCGAAACGACATAGTGGAACAGACGTATAAACTCTGCGGTGGTTAACGAGCTGACAAAAACCGGAGTACCCTTCTGTAATGCCAATTCAGTAAAAAGATAAGGTGGTTTTTTACCATGCGTAAAAACCGCACAAAAGACATTGCACGAAAAAAAATTATCAAGTGATTCATGCAACTTTTTTTCAGAGAGTGAATCGATATACGCACTTTCACCTTTTCCAAACACCTGAATTCTATCGGCTGCAAAATGGTCAAAAAAACCGGCAAGGCTGAGCCCCGGCCGGTTTACATCAGCACTTTTAATTTCCCTGCCAAGCCCCAGCTCGCCGGTAAGAGGCAAAAGCTGGAGCTGTGTGTCCTCAGGGTTTGAAAGAAGATCTCGCAAAAACAGTTTTTGAGTCATATTTATTGAGCCGGTACAACAATTTCCAGCTGATTTGAACGTTTAACCAGCAGATTCAAAGACGATGACTCTGTATTGTAAAAAGGAAACAGTTTTCGATCGCTTTTTTCATGTTCAGCGATAGCCTGGCTAACATTTAAAGCAGCAATATCTTTACGTGTCGCTTTAAGATCGATCTTTGGATCAGATGGCGATTCGTTTTTTATATCCAGTTCAAAACAGTTGAGGTCACCCGAAAATGATCTATTTTTAAGCATCTCATCGGGTACCTCTACCATAACATATTTTTTATCATCTTCGTAAAGCAGGGCGTAGTTTCTGCTCGCATAATCTATATTTTCGTTATCTTTTTTGTAAAGAATGAATCCCTTGTTATCCATCTTCAGTTCAAGATATGCTTCAATATAGTTAAGCGGTTTAGGCGAAGCCTCAACAACAGCTACAGACTCATGTCCATCCTTGTCCAGATCAACAATCGGAATAAAGTTTGTACCTGGACCTTTATGCATTTGCAATTTGTCCTTATATTTTTTAATCTGCTGATCAAGCTTATCAATCAAAGAATCAAGACAGCTGTAATAATCAGAAGATTTGTCGGAAGTATAAAACTTGGCTCCGTCTGCATGAATTATTATCTCAACAACTTTATCACTCTTTTCTTCGAATACAATCACCTCGATAGAGATTATTTGATTAAAATACTTTTCAACTTTTGAGACTTTTTTTTCCACATGTTCCTTGAGTTTGTCAGATACTGTCACATGTCTTCCGGTAATTTTTAGTTTCATACGCTCACTCCATTTTTAACTTATTTATTCTCTTCCTCTTTGTTGAAGAGGGAATGTTAAGAATTCCTCGATATTTTGCCACAGTCCGCCTTGCAGTCTGGATTCCTGCATTATCTAAGCGGGTAACAATTTGTTCATCGGTAAAGGGATTCAAGGGATCTTCATTCGTAACAATATCCTGAATCAACTTCTGTACATTATCCGACGACTGCTCGTTATCATCAGAATTGATTCGTGTAACGAAGAAATATTTTAATTCAAAGATGCCCCATACTGTCTGAACATATTTATTTGAAGTTACTCGACTTATTGTCGACTCGTTAAAACCTGTAATCTCTGCAATATTAGCGTGTATCAAAGGCTTAAGATGTCCCGGCCCTTTTTTAAGAAACTCGGTTTGACACTCCATTATGGCACGCACAACTTTCTCTATGGTTTCTCGTCTTCCGGATATACTTCTTAAAAGATATTTGGCAGAAGTAATACATTCACGCAGGTATTTCTTTATCTCTTTGTCAACTTTGGAAGATTCAACCAAACCGGTGTAATACTTATTAATTTTTATTCCCGGTACCAGATCATCGTAAAACATTAATACTATCTGATCATCAATATAGTGAACCTCAAGTTCGGGAATAACGTAATTGGTCTCGTTTCTTGAAAACATCCGACCCGGATAGGGTGAAAAGTTTTGAAGTAGATTACTTTTTTTGATTATCGTATCAAGAGGTACATCCATTTTTTTTGATATTTGATCAAAAAAAAGTTTTGAAAGCAGATCAAAATGATCCCGAATCATTTCGTAAAGTAATTCATCAGCCGGAAATTTGTTTTCACACTGCCACAAAAGAGACTGTTGAACAGATGAAGAACCGCAGCCTATGGGCTCAAGACGGGATATTTTTCTTAAAGAAAGGTCAAGATATTCAGGAGTTACAGACTGCTCGGCACAAAAAGACTCATGATCCTCTGTGAAAAATCCGTTAGAATCAAGCAGTGACACAAGAGTTTCTAGAAAAGAAAGCTCTTGTTCTGATCCTTTCAGAAGCCGAACCTGAGATATAAGATGATCCGCCAAAGATTCACGCTCTACAAATGCGTTTTCAATTGCCTGCTGTTTTCGATCCTCGTCATAACTTTTTTGAAAACCCGCGTCACTAGTATTACCAAAGTCTCGATCACGCTGTTCGATTCGATCTGCACGAGAGGTATCACCCGAAAGCTGTAGATTCATGTCATGAACCAGCTCACTGCTATATTCGGTCTCTCGGGACAAAGAGACCTCCTCCAAAACAGGATTTGACTCCAGTTCATGCGAAATGGTCTCAGCCAACTCAAGGGAGGAGAGCTGAAGCATTTCGATGGATTGACGTAAGCTTTGCGTCATGGCGAGACGCTGAGTTTGCTTTAAGCCTATGGAAAGTGACACTGCCATATTCAACCTCTGCCACAAAGGTACAACAGAATATCTATAATTTCAAGCTTTATTTTAAGACAGAAGCGGTTATAAATGTCTTAAAAAGGGGATGAGGCGCAGTTGGTTTTGATTTAAACTCAGGATGAAACTGAACAGCGTAAAACCAACGGTGTTCGGGCAATTCAAGAGTCTCCACAAGATCCAGATCGGGATTGATACCGCCGAAGACCATGCCCGCATCTTCGAAAATCTTTTTATACCTAGAAGTAAACTCGTACCGATGGCGGTGCCTTTCGTGAATCAGCTGTTTCTGGTATATATCAGCTATACCGCTTCCAGAAAGGAGCTTGCAAGCAAATGCTCCAAGACGCATGGAAGCTCCCTTGTCCTGGACTATTTTCTGATCTTCCATCAGGGAAATAACGGGATTTTTACATTCGGGATTAAATTCGGTCGAGTTGGCGTCCTCTAATCCGCAAACATTTCTGGCGAACTCAATAACCGCTGTATGAAGCCCCAAACAGATACCGAAGAAAGGAATATTATTTATACGGGCATATTCTATCGCTTTTATCTTACCCTCTATTCCTCTGCTACCGAAACCTCCAGGCACAAGAACCCCGTCTACTCCACTAAAAACCTTATCAATAGAGCCATCACAGCCCTCAAGCTCTTCAGGATCGATTTTCACAAGTTTTAACCTTGCCCTATTATATGCGGCACCATGAATAAGAGCTTCGTATATTGACTTATAAGCGTCCTGAAGAGAAACATATTTGCCTACAATACCTATTGTTACATCCTTTTCCGGATTGTTATGGTGGTCAACAAATTCAAGCCATTCAGAAATATCAAGTTCTCTCTTTGGCTTATTGAAATGCTCAAGAACAATATCATCATACTTAAAACCGTGCAACATCATAGGTATATCATAAATCGAATCACTATCAAGAGCCGATATGACATTTCCGTCTTCAACATTACAAAAAAGTGCTATTTTAGCTTTCATCTCATCATCTAGAGGCCGGGAAGAACGACATAATAAAATATCTGGAAGAATACCTGTCTGCATAAGCTCTTTTACAGAGTGTTGAGTCGGTTTAGTCTTGTGCTCACCCGCAACAGTTATTGCAGGAACAAGCGTAAGGTGTACAAACAACACATTATTTTTACCTAAATCCATACGCATCTGCCGGATAGCTTCAAGAAAAGGAACAGACTCAATATCCCCCACTGTACCACCTATTTCGACCAAAACAAAATCCAGATCTCCGGACTTGGACACATCAAAAATTCGCTTTTTAATCTCATTTGTAATATGCGGAATAACCTGTACGGTTCGCCCAAGATAATCGCCTCTACGCTCTCTTTCAATGACCGAAAGATATATTTGACCGGTTGATACTGAATTTTTACGAGTAAGCTCTGAGTTTGTAAATCGCTCATAATATCCAAGATCAAGGTCGGTCTCGGCCCCGTCTTCGGTTACGTATACTTCACCATGCTGATAAGGACTCATTGTACCGGGATCAATATTCAGATATGGATCCATCTTCAAAATAGAAATTTTATACCCATGTCCTTCCAGGAGTATTCCTAATGAGGCTGTAGATATGCCTTTCCCAAGAGAAGAGCAGACTCCACCGGTAATGAAAATAAACTTTGTTTTATCAGTCATAAGAGTTACGTCTCCGATTATATAAAGATAAGAACCCTTGAAAATGTTTTTAATGTCGGGTACAGGTTTTTTCAAAAGAATTTTATGCTACTCCTTTCGTCAATGAGCTTTTACGGACAAAAAAAGTATAACCGCTAATTTAACATTACCTTAACAATGCTAAATTAACGTCAAGGTTTGATTAACCCAGTAAAGGGTTTGACAAAATTGTTGGCACCATACATGCTTTGAACCGGAATTACTTTATCCGCTACACTTTAAGGTGATAGATTTATACAAAAATCCGGTAAATCGGGAGCTTCAAAATGCATGAAAAACGCCAGTATCATCGCTACCCCTGTCTGTTAAAAGTAAGATTCCAATATCACGATGGCAACCCCGAAGACCCCTATCAAATGGCTAAAAAGCCACAAAAGGGAAAGGGTCGAATCCTTGATATCAGTCGCGGCGGTATTTTCATAGCCTCTTATACCAAAACAGGAATCAATTTACCAATAAGAATCCTTTTTAAGACAAACAACCGAATTATTTCACAAACTGGTACAATTGTCCGAACAGGTCTTATAAGAAACAATCCGGCCGAAGTTCTTAAAAAATTTGCTTCCTTGGATATAAGTGAAGATGCCTATCTGGCAATCATGTTTAATGAACCTCTTGAAGATTTCGACAGTGATGAAATAACAATTTTATGAGAACAGATTTCATACATATCGACTCTATCGAAGACATTGATACATCCAAAGCGTCTGTTTACGACCTTAACAAAAGATACATGGATAAAAACGGCACAATGTACGGTCTTCGTTTCAACCGTTCACAGCGCAAGGTCGAGATTATCCGAATACTGCGTACTTCCAACGATCGTGCTCAGATGATACGCCACAGAATACGTGAAAAGAAGAAACAAGACATGAAAGAACTTGCCGAACTAGGGGATATTCCAGAAAATAGTGATGACCAGCTAATCGAGGACGAAATTGGAAAAGAAAATGAAATAGACGATTATTATACGGAAAATAACGATGATAGTGATTCTGATATAGCCGCAACAGGCGAAACGATGGAACCCGGATCAGAGTTAAGTACAATTGAAACAGAACTGAAAAATTTTAACCCTGACCATTTTATCAAAGAAATATTCGACACAATCAATACTCACCGTGACCGTTTTAATGGAGTGATAAACAATATTCACAACTCGAAAATGATATCACCCGACGACCGCGAACTCTCAAACATGCTTGAAGACACACATCGTTCACTTGACATTGACGGATTTCAAAAAATTGAAGATATAATCTCAATTTACAGGGAAATAAACGAATACCCGCGCCCTATTTCTTTTTATATCACGCACCTAGATCCCCGCTGCCGTGATATTTTAAATCAGATGCAAACGGACAAACAAAAATATCATTACATACTTCTTTACGAGATGGACCAACACCTTAAACATGTTTACAAGAAGTTATTGGGGTTTGCCGATTCTCTGCAAAAGATAATCGACGAGATTGAAATGAATATGGCTTCTAAAATAAACGCTCTGGCGCGTCAAAACCTCAAAGACGCGACATTTACTCTTGAAACCACTATCGGAGAGATAAAAACAGTTTTGACAAAGCTAACAACACTTGAACAATATATCAAAACCCAACGCCACTTCATACAACACTAGGGACACATTCATGGACATACCAGACTCAACTACTCCTGTATTTCTCCGTTATTTCGCAAAATTTCTTCGGCGGCAATTTTTAACATAGGGTGAACATCAACAGGTTCAAGATGAATTTTTGGGCGCAGGTCTTCACTACTTTTATCTTCCATAAGGCATTTCATAGCAAAGACCATTCGATCATATATTTCAGATATCTTTGAATTACAGCCAGCAAGCTTATAATACTTATACGCTGCAAGGGGCATTTTCTGATCATAATAGAGATAATCACCAATACGAATAATTCCGTCTTTATAACCAGTCTTAATAAAGATTTTTTCTGCAGCAGTATAGTCTCCATTATTATATAACTCGTTACCTTTTCGGATCAGAGCCACCCTCTCTTTTTTATCCATATCTACCTCATCGTAACCGGATTTTCAATAAACAAAAAAACCGCTCTACCTAACACATTCCGGGTTTATACCCATAACATATATCGGAGCAAGCCTATCCGCATACTCAGAACCACCAAAACTGCCTTCCTTAGAAAAAAACGAAGTATCATTCCCAAATATTTTCATCCAACGTCGAAGATATATCGACGACTCCGGCAAATAACTCCAGTGCCACTTCTCTTCGTTATATCCCTGCTTTCTACCAGCGGTATATGGCTGATAAAAACCAAAATCCGGAGCATTTTTTTTAAGCCAATTGTATATTATTAGCCCCTCACCATTTTCGTAATAAGAATTAACAAGTGAATTAAAATCAAGATCTGTACCCCAATGATGTCTGGAAGTACCAGGCATGGAAGAATACTGAAGAATAGTAAGGGCTCTTTTTAAATGGTTAGGCTCGGTTTTATTTAAAGCCTTACCATCAACCTTACGGGATCCGTTAAACTTGGCATCCCAAATCGCCTTTTGGTAGTTAAAATTTCTTGTAGAACTGGTCACATATAGACGAATATTTGGATTATCTTTTTTAAAAGCTACAACCATTTTCTTTAAGGCTACAGCAGTCGAACGACGCAAATAGTGTTTACGCCCGTCGGTATCGATATTCAGATCATCAAGATTAACAAACTGTGAATGAGTAGAAGGGTTAAACTTCCCTGACAGATAACTTGCTTCATCCACATCACCGTAAAGGGCTATCAAGGGAGCCCCTGGCAAACTCAAGATATAAAACAGAACAATTGTAACAGCCACAATGAATTTTTTCATAAACACTCCGTATATAAACATCAGAACTCTGTTTCTCTGTAAATAGTATATTCTATTATAGAAACCGCTTATAACTATAGTTACAAACAGTCAATCGATAAGCAGACCGCACTCTATATAATTTTTCTTGTTACCACTAAAAGGCTTTACAAACTTATTACTCCCGACAATTCTTTGCATATACTTTAACAGTTAACACAATAAAAACAAACCAACTCAGGAGAAAATCATGTTTCCAGTAGTTTTTCAGATAAATCTTGGCGGCACACCACTTGTTATCGGTTCTTACGGCATAATGCTTGGAATCGCTTTCTATTGTGCCTACTGCCTACTGGAACGTGAAATTATACTTAATAAAAAAAATCCTGATCTTGCTTTTTACATCCTACTCGCAGCAGTTCTACTTGGACTTATCGGTGCAAAAATCTTTTACATATTTGAGAATTTTCAGGAATTCAGGTCGGCCCCCTTACAGACCACTTTTTCGCGAACAGGGCTTGTTGTATACGGTGGACTTCTTTTAGCTCTTTCAGGCTGTGCCATTATTATACGTATATATAAGTATTCGGTTATAGAGGTATTTGACTTGAGTTCACCGGCTATTGCTGTTGGGTTTGCTTTCGGACGTATTGGGTGTCATGTTTCTGGTGACGGATGTCACGGTATTGAAGCATACAATTTTTTGACACTGCCCTATCCCAACGGTATTGTTCCCGCTTTTAGCCCGGTTTACCCCACATCACTTTTTGAATCTTTCTTTTATTTTATTATCGCAAGTTCGCTAATTATTCTACGCAAGAGAAAACGACCGAGCGGTTTTATTTTCGCTATTTTTTTGATTTCCATGGGGTTGATTCGTTTTTTTGTCGAGTTTATACGTGTAAACCCAATTCTTGTTTTGGGTCTAACTCAGGCTCAAATAATTGCGTTTGGACTGATTACAACCGGCGTAGCTATTTTAATCTGGCAAAGAGTACACCTTAAAGAAGCCCATTCATAAACAGTTTCTCATAGAGAAAATTTTATCTCCCATGTTGTACCTTTGTCATGATTCAAAGAGAGCTCTCCATCAAGCTGCTTTACAAGCGCCTCGACTACAACCAGTCCAAGGCCTTTATGTTCTTGGGGTTTTTCGTTAAACCCCGCCCCGTTATCCCGAACAACAAGACAAAATGAGTTGTCTCTCCCCTTTTCCAGAGAAATATAAATTTCACCGGATTGCTCATCTTTATAAGCGTATTTAATAGAATTTGTAACCAGCTCGTTTGTGATTAACCCGAAGATTATAGTATAATCGATTGGAAAGATATAATTAATCGTTTTAACTTCAATTTTGATTCTGTTTTCCAGATGAAATGATTCAACGATATAGCCGGTAACACTACGGATATACATACCGACATCGACATTCGCAAGGTTATCAGAACGGCAAAGCATGGTATACAGAAGCCCCATTGAGCGTATCCGGTTATTTATGGTGGTCAACTCCTTGACTGCGCAGCTGTTTTCCACTTTATCTAACTGCATTTCAATCAATGCCGCTATAGTCTGCAGATTGTTTTTAACCCTATGGTGAATCTCTTTGATGAGTACTGTTCTCTCGGAAACAAGTTTTTTGAGTTTTATTTCCCTATTTTTTCGTTTTGAAATCTCTTTATAAGACGAAAACATGAAAATATAGAGCAAAAAATATGGAATAATGAGTATTTCAAAGTACTCTTCAAATAGATCAAAATTATCGACTACTCCGGTTAAAGACAAAGAGTTGAAAAGAGTAACGAGAAAGAGAGAAAACAGGCAGAACATTAAAAAAAATGCGATTTTCCAATAGATTTTATGCAAAAATACAGCAATAGCCAAAAGGATCATTGCCGAAGAATATATCAGCACTGAAGCAAGATTAATTATTAATGGAATCGTTATCATTATCATTGTCATTGTCACTGGAGAAAAAGAAATATTTAAAAATACCCGTAAAAAAGAAAATTCCAGCTATCAACAGTATGAAATGCTCTGCAATATCAAAATATTCAGGGTACCAAAAAGATTCAATTACGGTAAAAAGATGACTAAGTATAACACAACCAAGTGCTGTTAAAAATAGCCAATACCGCGGCAATTCTCGCAAAGAAAAAATAAGGATTAGAATGGGTACACAAAAGAAATCCGAAACAAGGTTAAAAACCTCATTGAACTGAAGTGCTTCTGTCATATATTTTACCGTATATTTAATTATTGGGCAAAACTAAAGCCGGTCATAATAGTATTATAATAGGTATGAAAACAAAATCAAGACGAAAACGAAATTAGCGGATATAAATTCTTTCACTTAAATTCATACACCTGACAAGATATTCAATTAAGCTTAATCTCCTAAGAATAATATTTAAAAAAAAATCACCATTCTAAAAAAATTTAAAAAAATTATTGACGATTTAGAGATTAGTCACTAATTTGTTATTAGCACTCAATAAAGATGAGTGCTAATAACAAAGCACTTATTTATAGGAGGTGGGCCATGTTAACCACTTATAATGTACTTCATGACATCAACTCTCTTTTAGACTCTTTTATCGAGCCGCGTCATGCTGTTCACGAATTACCAAACGTAGATTTTGAAGAGAAAGAGGGCGAAATTAACGTTAAGTATCTGGTTCCTGAAGCAAAAATCGAAGACATCGACATCCAGCTGGAAAACAACATTCTAAAAGTTAGCTATGAAAGGAAGCAGGACGAGTCTGAACGCAGATACATTAGAAAAGAGCGAACATCCAACCGCTTTTCAAGAGCCATCAAGCTTCCATACAAGGTGGACGGAGACAATGCTCAAGCATCTCTAAAAGATGGGGTTCTAAAAGTCACTCTTAAAAAGAGCCCGGATGCACTTCCAAAAAAAATTGAGATCAAATAAGGGAGGTATAGCCATGACAAACGCCACTGAATCTGTAAAATATAACTATATAACTCCAGCTGCAGATATTTATGAAGAAGAGACAAAGTTTGTTCTAAAAGCCGATTTGCCTGGAGTATCAAAAGAGGGGCTGGACGTAACAGTTGAGAACAACTTGCTTGAAATTACAGGCAAGACTGATCCGGAACTTTTTATCCACACAGACGAGAGCCGGGAAGAAGGAATTTACGCATATAAGCGCTCGTTCAAAATCGATCGTAATATTGACACTGGACGAATCAGCGCCTCACTGCAAGATGGGGTACTGACTCTTGAATTAGCAAAAAGCGAAGAGGTCAAGCCCAAGAAAATCGAGATAAGTTATAAGCATTGATTTTCATTATTAACTAGACAACGAGACTAAAAGAGCGGCTCATTAGCCGCTCTTCTTTTCGTTAAGCACGGTAATCTGCCAATGTGCCCAGAGTGTCACTCGAAACACGTTGTTCGACTGCAACACCGATCATCTTCTCGGTTAACCCAGTCTGTCGGGCCGAAATATCCTTGAGCATATCCCCAAGCTGAACTACTGACTGCATGGAGCGGTTAATCGAACCTACATCCATAATGACCTCCCGGAACAGGATCCAAGCCAAAAACCCAGTCCCAATAACTCGTCAATATAAAATTTTCGGCAATCTTCACACCACAATCAAGTCTAATGAGTATTTTTTTAAAAAATTTCACTATTCAGCATGATATTGCTGAATAGGCCTAACATTTACCACATCATTGTTTTTCATATGCAGCATACCGTCAACAGCCGCCTTTATTCCCGGCACTGTTGTCACTATAGGAATCTTGTAGCGAACAGCGACTTGACGGATCGAATTACTGTCATGCTTAGATCGATAACCGGCAGGTGTATTAAAAATAACGTGAATATCGCCATTTTTTACAAGATCCAGAATATCGGGTCGCCCCTCTTTTACCTTGAAAACTTTGTCACAACCTATACCGGCCGTTTTTAAATAGTCCGCCGTGCCGGAGGTCGCGGCCACCTTGTATCCCGCCTTTGCCAATAACCTTATACCATCCACAAGATCATCACGACTCTCTTTGTTTAACGAGACAAAAACCGTTCCGTTTAATGGGAAATGATCTCCAGCAGCCAAGGAAGCCTTGTAATAGGCTTCGTTAAAATTATCGGCGACACCCATAACCTCACCAGTCGATTTCATTTCTGGTGTAAGAACCGTGTCAACACCTGGAAACTTTTTGAATGGAAGCACAGCTTCCTTGACACAAACATAATCTATTTCTTTGCGCTCATGAAGGTTAAAATCCTTGAGTTTACGACCAGTCATAACCTTCAGCGCTATTTTAGCCACAGGTACGCCTTTTGCTTTTGAAACAAACGGCACAGTACGGGATGCCCGCGGATTCACCTCGAGTATATACAAATCATCTCCCTTAACCGCAAACTGTATATTCAAAAGACCCATTACTCCAAGTTCAAAAGCAAGAGCCTCTGTCTGTTTTTCAATCAACTTTACCATATCAGGCGCGATACCCACAGGAGGAATTACACATGCGCTGTCACCAGAGTGAACGCCTGCAAGCTCTACATGTCGCATAATAGCGGCAACATAAACTTCATCACCGTCACAAATCGCATCAACATCGACCTCGACAGCTTCTTCAAGAAAATCATCAACAAGAACTGGATGCTCCGGAGAAAGATCAACCGCATTTTCGATATAATCGGCCAAACTGTCACGATTATAAATAATAGCCATCGCACGGCCTCCTAACACATAGGAGGGACGCACCAAAACAGGGTAACCAATTCTATCGGCAATTGCAAAGGCCTCTTCCCTTGTAAACGCCATTCCGTTTTCTGGCTGTTTTAAATTTAACTTGTTAACAACTTCAGAAAAACGCTCACGATCCTCCGCGCGGTCAATCGAGTCGGGTGAAGTCCCCAGTACGTTAACACCGTTTTGCAACAATCGCCGTGCCAGCTTAAGGGGCGTCTGTCCACCGAACTGCACGATGACACCTTCCGGTTTTTCTTTATTGTATATATGTAGTATATCTTCAAGTGTTAGCGGCTCAAAGTAGAGTTTATCGGATGTATCATAATCGGTTGAAACGGTCTCAGGGTTGGAGTTAACCATAATAGACTCATACCCCTCCTCTTCGAGTGCGTATGAGGCATGACAGCAGCAATAATCGAACTCGATACCCTGGCCAATACGGTTTGGCCCGCCTCCCAAGATCATAACACTTTTCTTTCCGCTCTTCTTACTTTCATCATCCGAATCATAAGAGGAGTAGTAATAGGGCGTATAGGCTTCAAATTCACCAGCGCAGGTATCGACAAGTCTATAACCAGGTATAATACTGTTTTCCATTCTAAAAGATCGAACATCATCCTCAAACCTGTTCATGCTTTCGGCGTACTCTTTCTGCTTTTCAGCTCCGCCAGAATATAAAGTATTCAACGAGTCCGCGTTTAATAAATAAGCTATTTGACGATCCGAATAACCGGACTCTTTCATACCCTTGAGAATTTCAACAGACAACCCATTAACTTTAGTCTGCTCTTTAAAAAAGTTCTCCTTATCAACAAGCTCTTTTATCTGATAAAGAAACCACGGATCTATACCGCTAAGATTGTATACTTTTTCGACACTCCATCCAAATTCAAGCGCTAACTTCACATAAAAGATACGCCCAGTAAAGGGATTCATCAGATTATACTCAAGAACATCCTCTAACTTATCTGCTGGCAAGCTTCGTAAATACGAATCTATTTTGATATTACCATCACTTCCAAGTCCATATCTGTCATCCTCAAGAGAACGCATTGCCTTCTGGAGAGACTCTTTGAAAGTACGACCAATTGCCATAGCCTCTCCGACCGCTTTCATCTGAGGGCCAAGGCGGTTATCTGCGCCAGGAAACTTTTCAAAATTGAATCTCGGAACCTTTAACACAACGTAGTCAATACTCGGCTCAAACGAAGCTGGGGTCTCACGAGTAATATCGTTTCTGATTTCATCAAGGGTATAACCAACAGCAAGTTTAGCGGCTATCTTTGCTATCGGAAACCCAGTAGCCTTTGACGCAAGAGCCGATGATCGGCTTACTCGAGGATTCATCTCGATTACGATTACTCTTCCGTTTTCAGGATTGACTGCAAACTGTATATTGGATCCACCTGTATCGACACCGATTTCTCGGATAATTTTTAGAGAAAGATCCCTAAGATTCTGATATTCGCGGTCTGTCAATGTCTGCTGAGGGGCTACAGTAATGGAATCACCAGTGTGAACCCCCATCGGATCAATATTCTCAATGGAACATACAATGACAACATTATCCGCAGTATCACGCATAACCTCAAGCTCGAATTCTTTCCAGCCAAGAACTGACTCCTCAACGATTACCTGATTTATTGGAGACTCATCTATTCCGTTCATAACAAGGTCTACATAATCTTCTTTATTATAGACGATATTTCCGCCACTGCCCCCTAAAGTAAATGCTGAACGTATAATAAGCGGCAGTTTGATCTCTTCCAAAACTGCCATAGCCTCTTCAAGATTAGAAGCGATCATAGATTTTGGAACATCCGCACCAATTTTAATCATCGCTTTCTTAAAAAGATCACGGTCTTCAGCCTTTTCGATCGCCTCGACATTTGCACCTATCAGCTGAACCTTATTCTCATCAAGGACTCCCATTTTGTAAAGAGACATGGCTGTATTTAATGCTGTCTGACCACCAACAGTAGGAAGCAGTGCATCGGGTTTTTCAATTTCAATTATTCTTTTTACAAATTCGGGGGTTATGGGCTCGATGTAGGTACTGTCGGCCATTTCTGGATCGGTCATAATGGTGGCGGGGTTAGAGTTAACGAGAACTACTTGATAACCCTCTTCTTTGAGAGCTTTACAGGCCTGTGACCCTGAGTAATCAAACTCGCAAGCTTGTCCAATCACTATTGGACCGGAACCAATAATCAAAATTTTATGTATATCGTCTCTTTTTGGCATAGAATACTCCGGGGATAAAGATATTTTTGCAGAAAGTGTCCACAGCCAATTGTTTAGCCCTCACCATTTTTTCAAGTCTAAAAAATAAAGATTTATCACTATATTATCATATTAATTATCATTTTGCAAGTATATAACAGCCAAGTGATTATTGTTGACATTTGCTGTAATAATGTTATCTTTTGGCATATGCGGTGCCTGTTACGCTTTTTGTTTACGTTTTGGGCATTAAAACCGTAAAATTTTAGAGGAGACTACCTTATGAAGAAAATAGCAATTGTGTTGCTCATACTGATCTTTTCGGTTTCATTATACTCACAGGATGCTGACACACCAAAAGAGACACCTTCAGATGATCCAACTTCATCGGCCTTGGGTGACCAGATATACCAGGAAGTAGTTCTGGAAGATTTTGAAAAAACTGAATACTCAGACAAAGATGTCTCCATTCGCGTCACAAGAGATCAAAAAGTTTCTATAGCTCTTAGAGACGTTTTCCCAGCGCCCGTTAAAGACTCCAAAAAGTATCTGGGTGTCAAGGTTTACGGTCGACAGGGTGACTATATAACTGTAACGTTCCCCAAAAAACTCATCATTGAAAAACATTGCCAATCAATATCAATGTGGGTTTACGGTAAGAATTTCTCTGGTGAACTTTCACTTATTCTTCAAGATGCCGACAAGAAGATCCATCGTCTTTCATTCGGAAAATTAAATTTTTTAGGTTGGAGAAAACTAACCGTACGATTGACAAAAGACATAAGACAGGAAGACAAATATCTTTCACAACACCGCGAAATGGCTATTCTTAAGTTGATTTACAACCCAAGCAGCCTTAAGCGTTTACCAAGCTGGAACTTTTTCTACGTAGACGATATTTCCGCAAAAGTTCGCGACAAATACAAAGATGAGCAAGACGACGACTGGTGAGATAATAGCACAACGGATATTTAATAAAAAACCGGCTATAGGCCGGTTTTTTTTATTTTTTAACGTTAATCTAATATCAAACAAGTCCTTTATCGATTAGAAGCTCGGCAATCTGAACCGCGTTTAGCGCAGCCCCTTTTTTGATCTGATCACCAACGCACCAGAAAGTTAAGCCCTTAGGGTTAGTCAGGTCTTTGCGTATTCGACCGACAAAAACATCATCTTCGCCTTCACCCCAAAGAGGCATTGGATATTTCTGTGAAGCGGGATCATCGATCACCTTTACCCCTGGAGCCGATTCAAACGCCTTACGAACTTCATCCGGATCAAGTTTTTTCTCGGTCTCAAGCCATATAGCCTCGGAGTGATTACGCATAACAGGTATACGCACACATGTTGCACTCACATCGATATCCGATTCCATAATTTTTTTTGTTTCATGAAACATTTTCATCTCTTCTTTAGTATATCCGTTATCAGTAAAGACATCTACCTGCGGAATGATATTCATTGCTAACTGGTAAGCAAACTTACTTACGGTTGGCTCTTCACCGTTAACTATCTGCTTAAACTGTTTTTCCAGTTCAGCCATTCCGCTCGCACCTGCTCCACTTGCCGCCTGATAGGTCGAAACATGCACCTTTTTAATATGTGACAGCTTTTCGATAGCTTGCAAACAGACAACCATCTGAATAGTGGTACAATTTGGGTTTGCGATAATACCTTTATGTGATTCAACAGCATGTGCATTTACTTCAGGAACCACTAACGGAACGTCTGGATCCATACGCCAAGCAGAGCTATTATCGATAACCACGCATCCTGCTGCAACAGCCTTTTTGGCAACCTCCAACGAAATTGCTCCCCCACCCGAAAAAAGCGCGATATCGTAACCGTCAAAACATCCGTCCTCTACAGCCTCAACAGTAATTTTGGTATCACCAAAATCTACCTGCTGACCCACGGTAGATTTTCCCAAAAATTTTATCTTATCAATGGGAAACTTGCGCTCAACAAGTAATTTTCTAAACTCAAGACCGACAGCGCCGGTTGCACCTAAAATAACAACATTGTACTTTTTCATCATTATCTCCACATTTTATTTATCCGCAAAAGCGGTTTAATTAACAGTGAACTTTCAATCTATGTAACACAGAAAATTTTATCACTAAATATCGTTACTTAAAAAACTATAAGAAATTTTCCGAAACAAACACTAATTTCCAATACTAAATTCGAAACAGAGTCTGCATATGTCAATAAATAATCAACATTTGGTCAAAAAATACTTTACACCGGATGTGTTAATAAACTAATCGATAGTATAAATGTGTTACTTAACGAGCTGGCAATAATCACTTAAATATGGGGAGGAAATATAATGATAAAAGCGGCAATAATTGGAGCTACCGGATTTGGCGGCTGCGGTCTTTTGGAAATTTTGGCACGGCATCCCCATATTAAAGCTACACAGCTTTTCGCCAAAAACGAAACTGGCATGAAAATAGCGGATATATATCCCCATCTTGAGAAACAATACGATCTTGAAGTTATGCCCCTTGAGAAGATTGATTATTCACAGATAGATATCGCTTTTTTTTCGACTCCTGACCAAGCAGGCATGAACCTTATTGGCGAATTCATTTCACGTGATATAAAAGTTATTGATTACAGTGGTGATTTCCGCTTTGACACCTTTGAAGAATACTCTGTTTACGCGATTAATAAATCCATGAATCCGAAACACAACTCAATAGAATGCCTCGAAAAATCGGTTTATGGATTATGTGAAAAAAACCGAGAAGAAATTTCAAAAGCGGCAATAGTCGGTAATCCAGGTTGTTTTGCAATTTCACTTATACTTCCACTTTTACCTCTTTGTGAAAATAGACTTGTGAAAACAGATACAATAATATGCGATTCCAAATCTGGCGTGTCCGGTGCTGGTAAAAACCCAGGAGCAGCAAATTTTTATCCCCAAAGATACGAAAATATTAATACATATCGCGAAGGTTCTCATCAGCATCTTGTAGAAGTAGAGATGAATATTAATAAAAGTAGCAAAACCAATTATAAACTGTTTTTCGTACCGCAAGTTATCCCAATGACTCGCGGAATCTTATCCAATATCTACGCCGATATTGATACTTCTATTGATCAAGAGTCCATCATTAAACTGTACAGAGACTATTACGCCGATGCTCCATTTGTTACAATAACTGACAAATCACCAGGCACAGCCCATGTACGAGGCTCAAACGAATGTATTATCCGCCCATTGCTGGATAAAAGAACCGGCAAACTTCTTGTAACCTCGGCAATTGATAATCTGATGAAAGGTCAATCCGGTAATGCGGTTCAGTGTGCAAATATAATGCTTGGATTAAACGAAACAGATGGTCTCGATTTTCCATCTAACTATCCATGATAAAGCATTTTAATCAGATATTATTTAAAACGGTGACCCCCTGCAATATAATTCACCGTTTTGATATTAATCTATCAGCACCCTATCCTGTTTCATGGATGGTATTATGAATCTACAGATTAACACATTACTTGCAATAATACTCGGTGGCGGTTGGCTTTTTAGCCGGTTGTTTTCCAAAATAAAAATGCCCCCTGTTTTAGGCATGGTTATTTTCGGAATGATATGCTCAGTAACCATACGGCCATACAGCGATCCTGTTATCTATGAGCTCGAACCTTGTCTAAAGTCTTTTGCCTTGATTGTTATCCTCTTACGTGCCGGTCTTGGCATACATCGCGAAGTATTGAAAAAAGTCGGAAAATCGGCTCTTCTTATGGCTTTTATACCGTGTCTTGTAGAAGGAACTGCTCTTATATTTACTATCCGCTATTTTTTTGGTTTTAGTTGGGAGATAAGCGGTCTAACCGCCTTTATGCTTTCGGCAGTATCACCGGCAGTCGTTATACCATCTATGCTGGATCTAAAAAACCGAGGGCATAAAGAAGTTCCCACAATAATCATGGCCGGAGCTTCTGCAGATGACGTGTTGGCCATTACTCTCTTTTCGGTTTTTTTAGGTCTTTCAACAAACAGCGAAACATCCGCGGCAAATGCAGTTCTTTTCGTTCCGATATCTTTGATAGTCGGTATCGGTTCCGGTATCATAACAGGGCTTTTTCTGGGGGCATGGTTCAAGCATCACCATGAAAAAATCAGAGCCACTGAAAAGACCCTTATTATTTTGATATTCGCAACATTGCTTGTAGAGACAGGTAATTTACTTCATTTCGCGGCGCTTTTAGGAATAATGACCTGCGGATTTATTCTACTCGAACGTCACGAAAAAATTGCCAATGAGCTTGCCAATAAACTTTCACACATATGGATCATTGCCGAAATAATTCTATTTGTACTAATCGGATTTTCTCTGGATATTTCGGTCGCATACAAAGCCGGCTTAAAAGGGCTTATCGTTATATCTATTGGGTTACTTTTTAGAGCTGCAGGGGTTATTCTTGCTTCATCATTTAGCAGTCTAAATTATAAAGAACGTATATTTTGTGCTATAGCCTATATGCCAAAAGCGACTGTTCAGGCGGCACTCGGAGGAGTAGCTTTGGCAAACGGTATTCCGTCTGGCTCAGAGATTTTGGCTATTGCGGTGATATCGATACTTTTCACAGCGCCGGCCGGCCTATTAGGCATACGTTTTTTTAGCAAACGACTTCTGAAAGAGCCATATTAGGCGCCTTTTTAACGCTAAAATTGCTTTTAGTACTTTGATATTATTAACTTGACAAACATGTTTTTTAAAAATAAATTACCATTGCGTAAATCATTCTAATCGGAAAATATTCATGCCAGATAAAATAATCAGAGGAATAACCGCATCTCCTGGAATACGCATTGGTAAAGCCTTCTTGTTCAAGGGTACAAAAGTTGTTATCCCAAAGTATCATATTACGGATGGAGAGATTCAGGGCGAAATTGAGCGGTTCGAGGACGCACTGGCAAAAACGAAAAAAGAGATCGTCGGAATTCAGTCTCAGGTAGCTAGAAGCCTCACAAAGGATCTGGCCGATATTTTCACAAGTCACCTTATGGTACTTGAAGATCCAATGATCGAACAGAAAGCCATCGATCAGGTTCGTGATGAGAAAAAAAATGTTGAATGGATTTTAAATGATATCTCTTTAGAGCTCATAAAAAGCCTCGATTCTATTGAAGATGATTATCTTCGAGAAAGAATTCTTGATATTTCCGATATACATAAACGTTTGATTGCCAATTTACAAGAGGTTGAGCATACCACACTTGCCAAACTTGATGAAGAGGTAATCGTTTTTGCTGCAGAACTTACTCCTTCTGACACAGCGCTACTCGATCGCGACAATGTCCTGGCCTTTGTCACAAACGCTGGGGGTAAAACCTCTCATACCGCAATAATTGCTCGCGCGCTCGAAATCCCAGCTATTGTAGGCACACGAAACGGCACATCCAACATTAAAAATGGTGATCGGGTTATTGTAGACGGTGTTAAAGGGATTATTCTGGTCAATCCGACCAAAGATGAAATTCGCGATTATGTAACACAACAACAAGAGTTACTCCTTTTAGAGCATGAATTATCAAAACTAACTCATCTCCCCTCTGTTACTCTTGATGATACCGAAATAAAAATTTTTGGTAATATTGAGCTTCCTGAAGAGATGAGCCAAATTCAGGATCACGGAGCAGAAGGCATCGGTCTTTACCGTTCTGAATTTCTTTTCATGGACAGCTTTCTCTCTGATGAAGAAACTCAATATCAGCAATACATGAAAGTAGTCAACTTCTTCTATCCTGCTTCGGTTACAATACGCACAATAGATGTAGGTGGTGATAAGGTTTACGGCTTTACCGAACAATATAAAGAACGCAACCCTTTTCTCGGTTGTCGTGCCATTCGTTTTTCTCTGGCAAACGAGGATATGTTTAGAACGCAGCTACGGGCAATATTACGTGCCAGTCACAAAAAAAATGTAAAGCTAATGTTTCCTATGATTTCTACTGTGGAAGAGATAATATGGGCTCGTAAAATAACCAATGAAATAAAAGACGAACTGAGAAAAGAGGGAAAGGACTTTGATGAAAACATTCAACTGGGTATCATGATCGAGGTTCCGTCAGCAGCTATCAATTCGGAATTACTAGCAAAATATTCTGATTTCTTTTCTGTTGGAACAAATGATTTGGTTCAGTACACACTGGCTGTTGATCGTATCGGAGAACAAGTTGCCTATCTTTATAATCCGGTAGACCTTTCCGTACTGAAAATGCTACAACTGATCAATGAATCTAGCATTAAAAAAAGTGTCCCCGTCTCTGTTTGCGGAGAAATAGCCGGTGAGCCTCTCTATACGATGGTACTTTTAGGTCTGGGATTTAGAACATTATCAATGGCTTCGACATACATGTACCCTGTTAAGAGAATAATAAGATCTGTAACTATAAAGGAGTGTGAAGAACTTGTCGATACTCTAATGAATATCGAAACGACTTCTGACGCCGACAGCTATTTACAAAACTATGTAAGGGAGAAGTTTCCAAATCTGGTAAAATAATGAAACTTTATTCCGATTTAGCAGAACACTACTTTTATATCGAAAACAAGCATCGTAATATATCAAATGATGTTGGACTAATCAAACAGCTACTTCCAAGAAACTCAAGATCGCGCATACTTGATCTCGGCTGCGGCACTGGTGAGCATCTTGCTCTGCTTTCAAAAGAGGGGTTCTTATGCCACGGCATTGACAACTCTTCCGAAATGATCGAAAACGCTAAAAAACGCAATGGGGTAAACATCAGTTACGAAATAGGCTCCATGAATAACTTTGATTATTTTAATCGATTTGATATGGTAATTTGTCTTTTCGGATCTTTCAATTATATGCTTACCAACAAGGATATAGATGCTGTTATGTGTAATACATACCGTTCACTAAAGCCAGGTGGACTTGCCATGTTCGAAATATGGAACGCTTACCCTCTGCATAAAATTGAACATAAACCTCTTAGTCATGTTTCCACAACTTACGCACACGATAACAAGATTGTCCGCGAAAGAGGTTTTACCTTAACTGAAAAACAACCCCGAACAATCGTTGATGTTTTTTACAATTATCATGTATTTAGCATGGGAAAGGTAAAAAGACTGGAAGACCGACACACGATGAGAGCCTATTATCAGAAAGAGATAGAAAAATTTGTTAAAGATGCCGGATTTAAAATAATAGACCGTTTTGCAAATTCAATGAAAGAACGATTTCACCAGTTTTCAAACAAAATGATACTGGTTATGGAAAAACCGTTCTAAAACCGGTTTTTCTCTACCGACTTCTAAAACTGCAATGACTTAACCTCAAAACAACCATAAAATATTGCAAATTATTGATTATTTTTTCACAAGATCAAAAATTTCAATTTGGTAAACGATATTTACAACTTTTTCTAACATTTTTTTGTAAGTTTTTATTAATAGATTAATTTACAGCCCATCTTTAATTTTGAATCTCAACTCTTCCTGAATCACAGCTTTCCATTCTGGCAAAAAGCTCCTTTCGAAAATCCTCTTTTATAAAGAAGTCTTGCGGGGTTTCAAGAGCCAAAAACAGAACCTCCTCCATTTTAGATACAGGATGAATACTCAGTTCGGATAAAATATTTGCCGGAATCTTTTCAAGATCCTTTCGGTTATCTTCGGGAATTATAATACATTTTATACCGGCTCTATGCGCAGCAAGAACCTTTTCTTTTAATCCCCCTATCGGCAAAACCTTTCCTCTAAGTGTGATCTCTCCAGTCATCGCAACATCACACTTAACTGGTATTCTGCTGTACAAAGATGCTATAACAACAGCCATCGTAATACCGGCAGAAGGTCCATCTTTTGGAATAGCTCCCTCGGGTACATGTAAATGCAGATCATTCTCGGAAATAAGCTTGGGCTCGATACTGTAAAAGGTGCTGTTAGCTTTGACATATGTATACGCAGCCTGAGCTGACTCTTGCATAACCTCGCCCAGCTTTCCTGTAAGCATAAGCTGTCCTTTTCCAGGGATAAGGGATGCCTCAATCTGCATCACGTCTCCCCCAACAGCAGTCCAAGCAAGGCCGTTAGCAAGACCTATATCGTTAAACTTCTCTTTTTCTCCATATTTGAAAACTATCGGCCCCAACAAACGTCGCACGGCTTCTTGATCAATTATCTGTTCAAAGCCGTCACCTTTTTCGACTACTTCGCGAGCGGTCTTGCGACAAATTTTGCCAATAGTACGTTCAAGATTACGTACACCAGACTCTCTTGTATAGTGCCTTATAATATACAAAATCTGCTCGTCAGACAAGCTTAAGTGTTTTTCGGTAATTCCGTTTGATTGCAGCTGTTTAGGCAGCAAATATTTACGAGCTATATTGAGTTTTTCATCCTCGGTATAACTTGAAATCTCGATTATCTCCATGCGATCCTGTAACGGAAGAGGAATCTGATGCTGAACATTCGATGTTGTTATAAACATCACCTCTGAAAGATCATACGGAACCTCGATATAGTGATCAACAAAAGTGCTATTCTGTTCAGGGTCAAGAACCTCTAACAGTGCTGAAGACGGATCGCCTCTAAAGTCCGTAGACATCTTGTCGACTTCATCAAGTAAAATTACGGGATTTCGGGTTCCAGCCTTTTTTATAGCCTGAATAATCTTTCCGGGCATTGACCCAACATACGTTCTTCTATGTCCTCTTATTTCGGCTTCATCCCTGACCCCTCCAAGAGAGATACGAATAAACTTGCGGTTTAATGCGTTAGCTACCGAACGCCCCAGTGAAGTTTTCCCAACTCCCGGAGGCCCCACAAAACAGATTATTGGACCACGAATTGATTTCGAAAGATGACGCACAGCTATGAACTCTAGTATTCTTTCCTTGACCTCTTCAAGACCGTAGTGGTCGCCATCGAGAATCTCTTTTGCCTTCGAAATATCACTATTATCTTCTGTACTCTTAGTCCATGGCAAATCTTTAAGCCATTCTATATAGTTGCGCACAACGGCAGATTCTGCCGAAAGAGGAGGCATTTTCTCTAGACGACGTATCTCTTTCAAACCTTTCTGCTGAATTTCTTCAGGCATGTGTTCTGCGGAAATTTCTTTCTTTAACTCTTCTATCTCGTCAAGCTCATCGTCTCCATTATTGAGTTCACGCTTGATTATCTTCATTTGTTCGTTAAGATAGTAATCTTTTTGAGTCTTTTCCATCTGTTTGCGAACCTGACCTTGAATCTTTTTTTCGAGTTCAAGTACTTCAATTGCACCGTCGATAAGCTCGATCATACGATCAATTCGCTTCTCTGGGTCAGCAAGCTCTATTAGATTTTGTCGAAGTTCAAGTCGCATATTTATATGCGCCGCCACAGCATCAACAAGATGCGAAATATCCTCAATGGATGATACAGTTTTGATAGCTTCCTTAGGTATTTTACGATTAGACGAAATATATTTTTCGAATTTGGTCAAAAGCAGGGATCTTTTTTCAGATAAATCCGCATTATATTCCGATGTGTAGTCAAAAAGACGTATGTCTGTACGGTAAATTTTCTCGTCGCTATAAAACTCGGTAAGATAAACACGAGTAATACCCTCGACCAGAACCTTTATCGTGCCGTTAGGAAGTTTAAGCATTTGCAAAATTTCACAAATTGTTCCAACAGAGTAGACATCCTTACCCTCAGGTTCGGAAATTTTTGGGTCAATCTGTGCCGCGAGAACTACGAGGCGATCACTCTTCATTGCCTCGTCAAGAGCACTGACCGATTTGTCACGACCAACAAAGAGAGGAATAACCATATGCGGAAAAACAACAACATCACGCAATGGCATTAACGGATATCTTTTTTTTTCGTCTATTTTAACAGGCACAGAAGACTCTCCTTTTTCAGGCTGATTTTTTTGTCTTGTTCTGCTCTAGTTTAGGTTTTTCGTTACCTCGTACAACCTCGGCATTAATGATTATCTTTTTTACATCCTCTTTTGAAGGAACATCATACATAAGATCAACCATTATCATCTCAAGAACCGACCGCAAGCCGCGCGCACCAGTCTCGCGGGCAATGGCGATATCGGCGATTTCTCGTATGGCCTCGTCAGTAAACTCCAACTCAACGTCCTCAAGTTCAAACATCTTCTTATACTGTCGGATAAGGGCATTCTTGGGCTCGGTGAGTATCCGTTTAAGTATATCAGCATCAAGTTCGTCAAGAGCAGCAAATACAGGAAGGCGTCCAATCAACTCGGGAATCAAGCCAAACTTTACAAGATCGTCCACCTGCATATGAGACAGTAGTCCGGTAAGCTTGAGCTCTTTCTTTGTTTTTATCTCGGCATCAAAACCAATTACTTTTGTAGCTATACGCCCCTGGATTATCTTCTCGAGACCAATAAATGCACCGCCGCATATAAAAAGGATATTTTTTGTGTTTATTGTCAGATACTCTTGATGCGGGTGCTTACGCCCACCTTGTGGAGGAACATTTGCTACAGTGCCTTCTATCAATTTCAAAAGAGCCTGCTGTACGCCCTCTCCCGACACATCCCGGGTAATGGAGCGATTCTCTGACATCCTTGTAATCTTGTCTACTTCATCTATATATATTATACCCGACTCCGCCTTTTCGATATCACCGTCGGCATTACGTATAAGTCGCAAAAGAATATTTTCGACATCTTCACCAACATAACCAGCTTCTGTTAAAGAGGTCGCGTCGGCTATCGCGAAAGGAACCCTGAGAGTTCTTGCCAGAGTCTGTGCCAAAAGTGTTTTTCCTGTACCTGTCGGCCCAACGAGAAGAATATTACTCTTTTCAATCTCGACATCATCTTTATGCAACTTCTTGTTAGAAATAATTCGTTTATAATGGTTATAAACAGCTACGGATAATACCTTTTTTGCTGGTTCCTGGCCAATTACATATTGATCAAGTACCGCCTTTAACTGTGCCGGTTTTGGAAGAGACTCTATTGAACCAATCTGATCGTCTGAAACTAGATCTTCTTCAAGAATTTCGTTGCAAAGTTCAATACACTCGTCACATATAAAAACTCCTGGTCCTGCCACCAGTTTTTTTACAATTTCCTGGTTTTTACCACAAAACGAACAGATCAGTTCGTTTTCATCTTTTGTTTTTTTTGCCATTTTTACTCCATTTCCATGTATCATCAAGGTCAGCCAACCCACAAACAGGATCTAACTGAAACACTACTCATATTTAAATCAGACACTCCCTTTACATGGAAAAAATATCATATTATTGTTACAATCGGATTATTGAGCCTTTCTCTCAAGAATTCTGTCAATTAGACCATATTCAAGAGCATCAGCGGCACTCATGAAATTATCGCGATCCGAATCAGCCTCTACCTGCTCTATGGTTTTGCCGGTATGATTGGCCATAATACCGTTTAATCTTGATTTAACACTCAGCATTTCGCGTGCGTGAATCTCGACATCGGAAGCCTGTCCTTGGAATCCACCAAGCGGTTGGTGTATCATGATTCTTGAATTCGGAAGAGCTGATCGTTTACCTTTCGCTCCGGCACAAAGT
>Ga0116151_10000988_pt1 | contig 26386 bp, 22 predicted proteins | sample AD_UKC117_MetaG_FD_89893 | JGI IMG/M metagenome (GOLD analysis project Ga0116151, IMG submission 89893) | Active sludge microbial communities of municipal wastewater-treating anaerobic digesters from Hong Kong - AD_UKC117_MetaG | ecosystem: Engineered > Bioreactor > Anaerobic > Digestate... | reverse complement strand
CGTCGACGCCGACATGCGCGAAAAGCTCGGCGACGATCTGGTGCTGCTGCCCGGAATGCCGGTGGAGGCCTTCATCCGCACCGAGGACCGCAGCCCGCTCAGCTTCTTCGTCCGCCCCTTCGCTACCTATTTCAACCGGGCGTTCCGCGAGGGATAGGCATCGCCCGCGTCCCACGCAGGCCAAGGGCCCACATCCCGATCGACATCGGTCGATCGGGGGGGCGTCGGCCCTGCCGGGGGCCGGCGCGCGAGCGCTCTGTCCTGGGCCGACCCGGCCCGACACCCGACCGTCAGTGAAGCTGCACCCCCTCGCCCGGCGACCCCCACTTGGGGTCTCGGGCCACCGCCTCAAAACGTCACATATCTCCGCCAGTCGTGCTCTTCCTCGAAGCCCAGCACCTCGCGGATCTTGCGGTTCGAGAAGACCGCCTCGCGCTCGCCGATCGCGCGGGTGACCGGCACGCCGCGGTAGAAGCGCTCGATCAGCTCCGCCGTGCTCATGTTCGTCGTCTGGGTGTCGTTCACCGCATTGAAGATCTGGAAGCCGAGCCCGTCCGCCCCGAGGCAGCGATCGACGATCTGCCCGAGGTCGCGCGCGTCCATATAGGCAAAGCTGTTGCGCCGCCGCGTCTCCGGCCGCGCGACGAAATCCGGGAAGCGGTCGTATTCCTGCGGCTCGATCACATTGCCGATGCGCAGCGCGTAGATGTCGAAGCCCGACCGGCGCTGGAAGGCCCGGGCGGTGACCTCGTTGACCACCTTGGAGAGCGCGTAGCTGTCCATGGGATCGACGTCGTAATCCTCCTCGAGCGGCAGGTGCTTGGGATCCACCGTGCCGTCGGCGAAGCAGATCCCGTAGGTCGTCTCCGACGAGGCGAGCACGATCTTGCGGATCCCGAGCTTCACCGCCGCCTCGAGCACGTTGTAGGTGCCCACGGCATTGACCCGGAAGGTCTCGTTGTCCGGATGCATCAGGATGCGCGGGATCGCCGCGAAATGCACAACGGCATCGAAGGGCGGGACGCCGGTGCCGGGTTCGAGCTCGTCGAAATCGGCGTAGCTGGTCATCACGTTGAACATCTGCCCGGAATCGGTGATGTCGGCGGTGATGTTGTCCACCTGCGGATGATCGAGCGGGACCAGGTCGACATTGACCACCCGGTGGCCCTTCCCGATCAGATAGGGCACCACATGCCGCCCGGCCTTGCCGGAGCCTCCCGTGAAAAGGATGCGCTTGCGCGAGTTCATGGCCCGATCCCCCGGATTGTGGCTTCCGGCGATCGCCGACGCCGGCATCACTCCTGAGCTAGGTCCCGCGACCCGGGCATGCAACGCCGGCGGCAGCATTCCTTCGGGAAAAGGCGCTGGCGCGCCGTCGCGCTTTCCGCATATCGTGAAGATAACCAAGGGTAATCGGGAGCTTCACCGGGAATGACGCCTTTTGCCATCGCCGGCATCCAGATGCATGTCGCCGCGATCCATTCCAACCTCGAAGGCATGCGCCACCGGCTGGACGTGCTCATGGCACGCTTTCCCTGGACGCAGATGGTGCTGTTCAGCGAGCTCGCGCCTTTCGGCCCCCTGCCCCGCTACGCCCAGCCCTTCCCCAACGACACGATCGAACAATTCCAGAACGATGCGCGCCGCCACAAGATCTGGCTGATCCCCGGCTCGATGTTCGAGAAGGCCGAGGACGGCCGCATCTACAACACCTCCGTCGTCATCGACCCTGCGGGCGAGATCGTCGCGACCTATCGCAAGATGTTTCCCTTCCGGCCCTACGAGGCCGAGATCGCCGCCGGCACCTCGTTCTGCGTCTTCGACGTGCCCGAGATCGGTCGGTTCGGGCTTTCGATCTGCTACGACATCTGGTTCCCGGAGACCACGCGCCAGCTGACCTCCCAGGGCGTCGAGGTGCTGCTGCATCCGGTGCTGACCGGCACCACCGACCGCGACGCCGAGCTCGCCATCGCGCGGGCGACCGCGGCGCAGTTCCAGTGTTATGTCTTCGACGTCAACGGCTTGTCGGCGGGCGGCGTCGGCCGGTCGCTCGTCGTCGACCCCGCCGCGACCGTGCTGCACCAATCTGCGGGCCAGGAGGACATGTTCCCCATCGAGATCGACCTCGACCAGGTCCGCCGCCAGCGCGAAACCGGGATGAAGGGGCTCGGCCAGGTGCTCAAGAGCTTTCGGGACCGCAGTTCGGATTTTTCCGTCTATGATCGCGCCAGTGGCACGGATGCCTATCTGCATACGCTCGGGCCGCTGGAGGCGCCGAAGCAGGGTTCGCGCGCGGGCGTGCAGGGTCCGAGCCCGCAGGCCGCGCTGACCGAAGCCGAGGCGGTGCGCCTCGGCGGCGTGAACGTGACGGCCCTGGACGGAAAGCGGTCCAGTCACGGCTGACGGGCCACCCGCCTGCGGGCGGCCGGGCATGGAACAAAAGAGCCGAAGGGGGGAAATGATGAGCGAAGGGCAGAAGGCGGCCGATGGAGGGCAATCGGTCAGCGACTATTACAGCGCCGCGCAGCTGCGCGCGGACCGCTGGAGCGCGTTGCGCGAGGCGACCGAATCGCTCCTGGTGAAGGGCGCGGAGGGGCGCGCCGGCGAGCGCCTCGTCGCCGAGGCCCAGCGGCTCTTCGAGGCGCTCGCGCCGATCGAGGCCTATTGGGCCTTTCCCGGCCCGTCGGCCTTCGACCACCTGCGCCGGCTGCTCGAGCATCGCAACATCGAGGATCTCGAATTCTCCGTGCGCCGGGTCGCCCGCGCCCTGACCTCCGGCGCCTACCGCCGCCGGACCGTCCCGCTCGGCCGGGACGACGCCGAGGCCGAGGAGGTCGACGACGACATCGCCCTCGATGCGCGAAATCTCGGCAAGCCCTACTTCGAGGTGCTGATCGTCGACCGCATGACCGACCAGCAGCAGCGCTGGCTGCGCACGAGCCTGCAACGCATGCGCCGCGACGAGGACCAGTTCATCTACGAGGCGGTGATCGTCCCGAGCCTCGAGGATGCGCTCATTGCGATCCTCTTCAACCACAACATCCAGGCCGTCGTGGTACGTCCTGGACTGACACTGAAATCCCGAATAACCCTCCCCATCCTGACCCGCTATCTCGGCAGCGTCAGCGGCGAGGAGGACGTGGATGCGCTGGCGCCCGGCGAATACGGCCCCGAGCTCTGCCGGCTCATCGCCAAGGTCCGCCCCGAGCTCGACGCCTATCTCATCACCGACCGCTCCGCCGAGGACATCGCCGGCCGCGACCTCGGGCGCTGCCGAAGGGTGTTCTACAACCAGGAGGATTTCCTGGAGCTGCATCTCAACATCCTTCGCGGCGTGAACCTGCGCTACAAGACGCCGTTCTTCTCCGCACTCAAGGAATATTCCAAGCAGCCCACCGGCGTCTTCCACGCCATGCCGATCAGCCGCGGCAAGTCGGTCACCCGCAGCCACTGGATCCAGGACATGGGCGCCTTCTACGGCCCCAACATCTTCCTCGCGGAGACCTCCGCCACCTCCGGCGGCCTCGACAGCCTGCTCGAGCCGCGCGGACCGATCAAGGAGGCGCAGGAAGCCGCCTCGCGCGCCTTCGGCTCCAAGCAGACCTTCTTCGCCACCAACGGCACCTCGACCTGCAACAAGATCGTCGTGCAGGCCCTTGTGCAACCGGGCGACATCGTGCTGGTGGACCGCGACTGCCACAAGTCGCACCATTACGGCATGGTGCTCTCGGGCGCCAATGTCGTCTATCTCGACAGCTATCCGCTCAACGAATACTCGATGTACGGCGCGGTGCCCCTGCGCGAGATCAAGCATCAGCTCCTGAAGCTCAAGGCCGCGGGCAAGCTCGACCAGGTGCGCATGCTGCTCCTGACCAACTGCACCTTCGACGGGCTGGTCTACGACGTCGAGCGGGTGATGCAGGAATGCCTCGCCATCAAGCCCGACCTGATCTTCCTCTGGGACGAGGCCTGGTTCGCCTTCGCGCGTTTCGCCCCGACCTACCGCCAGCGCACGGCGATGAACGCCGCGAACGTCCTACGCCAGCTCCTGCGCTCACCCGAGCACGCCAAGGCCTACGAGAAGCAGCAAGCCAAGCTCGAAGGCGCCGACGAGGCGACGCTCCTGAAGACCCGGCTGATCCCCGACCCCCGGGCGCGCGTCCGGGTCTATGCGACGCAATCGACCCACAAGACGCTGACCTCGCTGCGCCAGGGCTCGATGATCCACGTCAACGACCAGGACTTCAAGGGCGAGGTGGAGCAGGCCTTCCACGAGGCCTACATGACCCATACCTCGACCTCGCCGAACTACCAGATCATCGCCTCGCTCGATGTCGGCCGGCGCCAGGTCGAGCTCGAGGGCTTCGAATTCGTGCAACGCCAGGTCGAGGCGGCGATGGCCATGCGCCGGGCGATCGCCTCGCACCCGCTGCTCAGGAAATACTTCCGTCTCCTGACCTCGGGCGACATGATCCCCGAGCAGTTCCGCTCCAGCAAGCAGGCGAAATACAACGACCCCGAGGCGGGCTGGAACGATATCTGGGACGTCTGGACCGGGGACGAATTCGTGCTCGACCCGACCCGGATCACGCTCGCGGTCGGCGGCACCGGCTGGGACGGCGACACCTTCAAGACCCGGATCCTGATGGACAAATACGGGATCCAGATCAACAAGACCTCGCGCAACTCCGTGCTCTTCATGACCAATATCGGCACCACGCGCTCCTCGGTCGCCTATCTGATCGAGGTGCTGGTGGAGATCGCGCGCGACCTCGACGACCTGCTGGACGACGCCTCCAAGATGGAGCGCATCGCCCATGAGCGCCGGGTCAAGAGCCTGATCGAGGACGTGCCCCCCCTGCCCGACTTCAGCCGCTTCCACGACGCCTTCCGCGCCAGCGCCGAGACCGCCGAGGGCGACATCCGCGCCGCCTTCTTCCTCGCCTATGACGAGGACAATTGCGACTATCTCGAATTCGACGACAAGCTGATGGCGGCCGTGGACGCGGGGCGCGAGCTCGTCTCCACCTCCTTCATCATCCCCTATCCGCCCGGCTTCCCCATCCTCGTGCCGGGACAGGTGATCAGCCGCGAGATCCTCGCCTTCATGCGCGCGCTCGACGTGAGCGAGATCCACGGCTACCGCGCCGAGCTCGGCCTGCGGGTCTTCACCGACGAGGCGCTCGCGCGTCACGCCGCCACGCGATAGCGGAGAGGAGGAATCCGATGCCGAAGAAGACGCTCAAGAACATCTCCGAGATCCGGCGCTACTTCCACACGAACCAGAACCCGATCTATTTCGTCTCCGCCACGAACTTCAACCTTCTCGGGCTCGACGAATGGGTCAAGAATTTCAAGTACATCTGCTACATCGACTGCTTCGACGGGCAGCACCCGAACGTCATGATCCCCTCGGAGGTCCCCCATGACGAATTCCAGTCGATCGAGGACATCAACAACTACCTCCTCCAGCACAAGGAGGTGATCGACTACGTCGAGAAGCGCGGCGGCAAGAAGCCGAAGTTCGTCTTCCTCATGTTCGACGCAAAGACCGAAAAGCTGGCCAGGGAGATCGGCGGCGAGGTCTGGTTCCCCAAGGCGAAGCTCCGGACGAAATGCGACAACAAGATCGAGACGGTGCGCATCGGCAACAAGGCGGGCGTTCCCTCCGTCCCCAACACGCTCTCGGAGGTCAGGAGCTACAAGCACCTGCGCGAGCTCTGCGAGAAGGCCGGAATCGGCCACGATCTCGTGCTGCAATCGGCCTTCGGCGATTCCGGCCACACCACCTTCTTCATCAAGTCCGAGGCGGATTTCCGCAAGCACGAGCACGAGATCGTCGGCGAGGGCGAGATCAAGATCATGAAGCGCATCGATTGCCGCGGCTCGGCGATCGAGGCCTGCGCCACCAAGCAGGGCACCATCGTCGGCCCGCTGATGACCGAGCTGGTCGGCTTCAAGGAGCTCACCCCCTATCGCGGCGGCTGGTGCGGCAACGAGATCTTCGCCACCGCCTTCCCGCCCAAGACCCGGCAGAAGGCGCGCGAGCTCACTTTCAAGTTCGGCGAGCAGCTGCGCAAGGAAGGCTACCGCGGCTATTTCGAGCTCGATTTCCTCATCGACAAGAAGACCGGCGACATCTGGCTGGGCGAGCTCAATCCCCGCATCACCGGCGCCTCGTCGATGACCAACCACGCCGCCTTCGCCCATGCCGACGCGCCGCTCTTCCTCTTCCATCTGCTGGAATTCAGCGGCAAGGACTTCGAGCTCGATGTCGAGGAACTCAACGCCCGCTGGGCCGATCCCGACATGATCGACAGCTGGTCGCAGATGGTCATCAAGCATACCGAGGACACCGTCGACATCATCACCGCCGCCCCGCCTTCGGGCATCTACCGCATGCTCGACGACGGGCGCGTGGTCTTCGACCGCTTCGACTATCACCGCCGTGCGGTGGAGAGCGAGAAGGAGGCCTTCTTCCTGCGCATCCAGAAGCCCGGCGACTATCGCTACGAGGGCGCCGATCTCGGCATTCTCGTGACCCGGGGCCGGTCGATGACCAATGCCTTCGCGCTCACCGACCGCTCGAAGAAATGGATCGACGGGATCAAGAACGCCTTCTCCGCCCGGCCGCTGCCCTCCGCCCAGGCCCTTGCCGAACCGGCGTTCAAGATCATGTAGGCGGTGATGTATCTGGACTTCCGCGCGATCTCGGAGTCCGAACCCGGCCCGAAATGGGCCGGGCTCTTCGCCGAGCTCTGGCCGGCCTATCGCCGCTGGTGGGCCCGCGAGGGGCTCGCCGCTAGGCCGACCTATCTCGAATGCCGCCGCGAGCTGCGCCGGCAGATGCCCGAGCTCGTGCCGCTCTACGAGGATCTCTGCGATCTCGCGGGCGGGGGCGACGAGGCGGCGCGGTTCCTCAGCTTCTACTGCCCCCCGCCCTATCTCTCGGCCTGCAGCCAGGCGATCTGGCCCGGCGAGGAGCCGCTCCTGGTCCGCAACTACGATTACAGCCCCAGCGCCTTCGATGCGATCGTGATGCGATCCGGCTGGCTCGGCCGCGCGGTGATGGGGGTCAGCGACGGGCTTTGGGGTCTCGTCGACGGCGTGAACGACGCCGGCCTTGCGGTCTCGCTCACCTTCGGCGGGCGGCGCGAGGTGGGCGACGGCTTCGGCGTGCCGCTGATCCTGCGCTACGTGCTGCAGACCTGCTCGACCACGGCGGAGGCGGGGCGCGCGCTGGCGCGCATCCGCTGCCACATGAGCTACAACGTCACCGTGCTCGATGCCGCGCGCGCCTATCTCACCGCCTATCTCGCGCCCGACCGCGCCGCCGTCATCAGCCATGCCGCGGTCGCGACCAACCATCAGGAGCGGGTGGAATGGTCGAGCCATGCCCGCTTCACCGCCACTGTGGAGCGGGAGCGCTACCTGCTGCAGCGCCTGACCCTGCATGTGGAGCCCCAGGAGCGCTTCATCGGCGCCTTCCTGCGCCCGCCGCTCTATTCGACCGCCTTCGAGGCGGGTTTCGGCACGCTCTACACCGCCGCCTATCGCCCGGCATCGGGCGCGATGGCCCTGCACTGGCCCGGCGCGGTCTGGCCCCACCGCCTCGACGCCTTCGAGGACGGCCGCCAGCGCATCCTGACACCCCCCGCCGCCTGAACGCCTACGCCGTCCGGGTGGATCCTTCGACCGGGGGACACTTCCCGAACCGGCAACAGCGAGGCATTGCCTCGCGCCGGCTCGTCGGCCGCTGCATGCGGGCGCGATGGCCGGGGGGACGCGCAGCATCACCATCGCTGGGGAATCGGGCTCGGGGCCTCTGGCCTCGGTCCGACGGCACGTTAACACTTTTATCTTGTAATTTCAATCGGTTCCGATCTGTCCCCATGGGGACAGACCGCAGATCGGAATGGATCGCGACGCTCCGGGGCTTCAGGCGGCCCGCTTCAACGCCGATTCCAGCAGGGTGAGACCCTCGTCGAGCTGCGCGTCGCTCATCGTCAGGGGCGGCAGCAGGCGCAGCACGTTGCCGTAGAAGCCGCAGGTCAGCACGATCAGCCCGTGCTCGAGCGCCTTCGCCGCCACCGCCTTCGCCGTGTCGGCATCCGGGTCGTTGCCGCCGCGCTCCTTGACGATCTCGAAGGCCACCATGGCGCCGAGCCCGCGCACGTCGCCGATCGGATGGCTGTCGTTGGCCCGCTTGAAGCCCTCGATCCGCTCCAGCATCCGCCTGCCGAGCGCATCGGCCCGCGCGCAGAGCCCCTCCTCCGCGATCACGTCGAGCACCGCCAGGGCGGCCGCGCAGGAGACCGGATTGCCGCCGTAGGTGCCGCCGAGGCCCCCCGGATCCGGCGCATCCATGATCGCCCGCTTGCCGATGACCCCGGAGATCGGAAAGCCGCCGCCGAGCGCCTTGGCGACCGGAATCAGATCCGGCTCGATCCCGTAATGCTCGATGGCGAAGACCTTGCCGGTCCGCGCGAAGCCCGACTGGACCTCGTCGGCAACCAGCACGATGCCGTGGGCGTCGCAGATCTCGCGCAGCCGCGTCATGAAGCCCTGCGGCGTGATGTAGAAACCACCCTCGCCCTGCACCGGCTCGATCACGATCGCCGCGGTCTGGTCCGGCGCGCAATCGGACTTGAAGATGAAATCCAGCGCCTTGAGCGCGTCCGCCTCGCTGACCCCGTGGTGCGGGATCGGGAAGGGGCAGTGATAGACCCCCGCCGGCATCGGCCCGAACTTGGTCTTGTAGGGCGCCACCTTGCCGGTCATCGCCATGGTCATCATGGTCCGGCCGTGGAAGGCGCCGGTGAAGGTGATGACGCCCGGCCGCCCGGTATGGGCCCGCGCGATCTTGACCGCGTTCTCCGTGGCCTCCGCCCCGGTGGTGAAGAAGATCGACTTGGCATCCGCGATCGGCGCCAGCGCGTTCAACCGCTCCGCGAGCTCCACATAGACGTCATAGGCGGTCACCTGGAAGCAGGTATGGGTGAAGCGCTTCATCTGCGCCTCGGCCGCGGCGATGACCTTCGGATGCCGGTGGCCGGTGTTGGTCACCGCGATCCCGGAGGCGAAATCGACGAATCGCCGCCCCTCGGCATCCCAGATCGCACCGTTCTCCGCCCTGTCGGCGAAGACCGGCGCGAAGGTGGCGATGCCGCGCGGCACGGCGTTCTGGCGGCGGGCAAGGAGGGCGGCGTTCGTCATGGCGTCAACTCGTTCTGTCTGATCCGGGGAACCGGCGAAATCGCACCGCGCTCCCGAGCATGTCTTGGCGGCGTCGCAACGTGCCTCCGGACACGATTCCCCCTTCCGCAGGCGGGGTCTCGCGGGACTGCAGCAGAGCGGAGGCCGGGTGATTCCGGAAACGGAACGCTTCCGACTTTCGATTGGAGCGGGCGATGAGATTCGAACTCACGACCCTAACCTTGGCAAGGTTATGCTCTACCCCTGAGCTACGCCCGCGTCCAATGACGGGTCTATATACGGAGAGGCAATCGCTAGACAAGCCCCATCCGCAGCGGTTGCCTGAAGGCCGCCGACACGAGGAAAGATGCGGGGATGAGGCCGCGCAGAACCCGCTGCGGCCGACCGGAGAACCAGGGGCACGCATCGGAAATTGCTGGCAATCACGCTACCTATGGTTGTATCATGGTGGCATCAGAGAGCAGAATGGATCCCATGCCTCCGAGTGACCGCCTCCCGGGTGATGCGACGCTGGACGCGCTGCTCCGCATGCTCGTCAGACGGCTGCCGGGACGTTCGGCGGCGATCTACGCGCTCGACGGGGGCTCGGCATGGCTCCGGGCGGCAACCGCGCAGTATCTGAGTCGCTGCGCAACACCGGCCGCCCTCGCCCTTGCCGATCACGCGATCGCGGATGTCGCGGACGCATCGGGCCTGCCCAAGGGCGCCGGCGACGTTCTCGCCGTCGACCGGGCTGTTCTTCAATTGCGGGACGGATTTCCGGCGGCCTGCCCGGCCTGCTCCGACAGCGGCCGGATCCTCGGCTGGGTCGTCCTGGTCGATGTCCGCCGCAGGCCGCTCTCGCCGGCGGTGGTGGCGGTGCTGCGGGACTGCGCGCAGGTTCTCGGCGGCATCCTTGCGCCGGCGAACCCGATTGCCGGCGACCGCCCCGCACCGGCCCCGGAACCCGACCGGGACGCGGGCAGCGAGCGGGCGGACGAGCAGGCCACCCAGACCTGGATCGCCGAGATGCTGGCGAGGCGAAGCGAGGCCTCGACCTCCGCCTTCCTCCTGATCGATCTCGACCGGTTCCACGCGCTCAACGAGGTGCTCGGCAGCGCGACCGGCGACCAGGTGCTCGACCGGACGCGGTCTCGGATCCGTGATGTCCTGGGGCCGGGCGAATGCCTGCTGCGCCTCGCCGGCGACCGATTCGGCATCGTGGCCGAACGCGCCGGGAGCGATCCCCGAAGCCTCGCCGACCGGCTGCTGCGCACCATCGCCCGGCCGATGGATTTCGGCGGGCGGCGGATCTCGGTGCAGGCGAGCATCGGGATCGTCGACCAGCTGACGGCGGAGGCCGCCAGCGCGACCGTGCTGACCCAGGCGGTTGCTGCCCTGCGCCGGGCCAAGCACGACGGGCGCAACCGCTACGCCCTGCACGTGCCGGCCATCGAGACCATCGACCAGGAGCGCAGCCATCTGGAGTTCGATCTGGCCCATGCCCTGCCCGAGGGGCAGATGCATGTGGTCTTCCAGCCGTACCTGAGCCTCGAGACCGGCGAGATCACCGGCGCGGAGGCGCTCTTGCGCTGGCGCCACCCGACCCGGGGAGACATCCGGCCGACGAGCTTCGTGCCGCTGGCGGAGGCGACCGGGCTGATCCTGCCGCTCGGGGCCTGGACCCTGCGCACGGCGCTGGCGCTGGCCGCGCGCTGGCCGGAGGGGCTCGCGCTTTCGGTCAATATCTCGGCGCTCCAGTTCCACCAGCCGCATTTCGTGGAGGAGATCGACGCGGCGCTGGCGCGCTCGGGCTTTCCGGCGGAACGGCTGGAGCTGGAGATCACCGAGACCGTGCTCATGCGGGACAATGCCCAGACGGTCAGCCAGCTCGAGGCGCTGATCGAGCGGGGCATCCGGATCGCGCTCGACGATTTCGGGACCGGCTACAGCGCGCTCGCCTATCTCGCGCGGCTGCCGCATCACCGCATCAAGCTCGACCGCTCCTTCGTGCAGGATCTCGCCAATCCCGCCACCGCGGAGCTGATCCGCGCCATCATCGCCTCGGCGCGTGGTCAGGGGGTCGCGATCACCGCGGAGGGGATCGAGACGCCGGCCCAGCTCGAGGCGGTGCGGGCCTTCGGCTTCACCCATGCCCAGGGCTTCGCCACCGGCGCCCCGATCGCCGATCCAACCGAGGCCTTCGGCCGAGTTCCGGCCTGAGGCGCGCTTGCGGCATGGCCCGTCCCCGGGCTGTCCCCATGAGGACATTCGGCAAACCATTGTTATAGCTTGATAAAAGTGTTAACGCGCATTTCGCCCGCCCCGCGCGGTGGCGGAGAAGAGGCTTGCATCGCCGGCACGCGAGGCCAGATGATGCAGGGGAGTGATGACGATGAGCAAGCGCAACGACCTGCCCACGAAGGCCCGGGGCGACGCGGCGCCCGCCGGGCCGGTTTCGAGCAAGGCCGAGATGGCGGCGTTCCTCGCCGAGGCGCGCAACGCCGGGCGCGGGCCCTCCGGCGGGCGCGGGCGCCTGATCTTCGCGCTCGACGCGACGATGAGCCGCCAGCCGACCTGGGATCTGGCCTGCCATCTGCAGGCCGGCCTCTTCGAGGCGAGCGCGCGCGTGGGCGGGCTCGACGTGCAGCTCGTCTATTTCCGCGGCTACGGCGAGGCGCGGGCGTCGCGCTGGGTGCGGGACGCGGCCGCCCTGACCGAGGTCATGTCCGGGATCACCTGCCGCGGCGGGCTGACCCAGATCGGCAAGATCCTCGACCATGCGGAGAAGGTCGCGGCGCAGGCGCCGCTGGCCGCGCTGGTCTTTGTGGGCGATGCCATGGAGGAGGATATCGACCGGCTCTGCCACAAGGCCGGGCGGCTCGCCCTGCGCAACACCCGCGCCTTCATGTTCCTCGAAGGCGGCGATGCCACGGCCGAGCGGGCCTATCGCGAGGTCGCGCGGCTGACGGGCGGCGTGTTCCTGCCCTTCGACCCGCGGGCGGCGGCGGAGCTGCGGGCGCTTCTCGAAGCGATCGGCGCCTATGCGGCGGGAGGACGGGTGGCGCTGGAGGCCCAGAAATCCGCCGCTTCCAGCCGGTTGCTGGCCGATCTTCGACCATGATCGCATGGGCGGGCCCGCTGATCGCGCTGCTGGCCCTGGTTTTCGGCGGCATCGCCTTCCTGCGGCTCCCGCCACGACCCGCGCTCGGGGCGGCGCTGATGGCCGGGGGGGTCGCGCTCGGCGCGCTGCGGCAATTCGCGCTGGCGCTGCCGCTGGCGGCGCTGGGGTTCAGCGTCTGGCGTTCGGCGCAGCCCGTGGGCGGCGGGCCGAGCCCCGGCAAGGTCTCGGAGGTGCGCACGGCCGGTCTCGCCATGACGCTCGATCACGACAGCGGCGCGATGGACGGCGAGGTGATCACCGGGCGTTTCGCCGGGGCGGCACTCTCGGCCCTTTCCGCCGAGGAGCTCCAGGCGCTGGTCGCGGAATTCGAGACGGGGGGCGACGAGGACAGCCTATCGCTCCTTCTGGCCTATCTGGATCGGCGCGGGGGCGGCGAGGATCCCGGCGACGCGGCGCCGCCGCCGGTGGGTGCCGGCGGCCTCGGCAAGGCGGAGGCCTATCGGATCCTGGGGCTGGAGCCAGGCGCGAGCCTCGAGGAGATCCGCGCCGCCCATCATAGGCTGATACGGCGGGTGCATCCCGATCTGGGCGGCTCGGACGCGCTCGCGGCGCTGATCAACGCCGCCAAGGAGGTGCTCGATCCGGATTGAGGGTGACCGTCCTTTGAGTTGATATTTTGGAGTCTCCGGCAAGCACGTTGGCGCTCGTCCGAGACGGCGGCGCATTCACTTCGCGGATTTGGCAAGGACAAATCCGCGCGCGCCTGCTTGCCGTCACGCCGAAGGCGTGCCTCTGGCACGACGGCAGGAGCGACAAGCGCGCCCGCCCAGTCAGGCGCGCGCGGATTACCAACCAACGGTGAAACCCGACCCCCTTCGGTCTCCGCGCTTGCGCGCTCCAACCGACGAACCGGCGCGAGGCGATGCCTCGCTGTTGCCGGTTCGCGGTGTTCCCTGCCCGATGACAGGCAACGGAAGTCCGCGGACACGGCTCAGCGGATGCCGGTGACCTCCGCGAGCGCGACGCTGCCGCCGCCTTCGGTCAGCAGCACCGGGCCTTCCTCGGCGAGCCGGACCTCGCTGACCCGGGCGAAGACGCTGCCCTCCTGCCTGTCGGCCAGCGTCTCGCCGGCAAAGCTCTCGATCGTGAAGGAATAGCGGCCGTGCGCGGCCGTCGCGCCGTAGCCGTCCTGGCCGTCCCAGCTCACGTTGGTGGCGAGCGGATCGATGGCGCGCCGGGCCACCTCCTGGCCGAAGTCGTTCTTCACCACCAGCACGGCGCTGTCGGTGTCGGGCACCGGCGTCCGGGCGACGTCGATCGGCTCGCCGGTGAAATCGGCCTTGCCCGGCGCGCGGATTTCGCGCCCGACCCATGCCGCGAGGCCCCCGGCCGAGCCGCCGGAGAGGACCTCGAAGATGCGGTCGAGCCGGTCGTTGGCGCGGATCTGCTGCTCGACGCCGGAGAAGCTGGCGAGCTGCGCGACGAATTCGGTCGATTCCATCGGCTTGAGCGGATCCTGGTTGCGCATCTGGGTGGTGAGCAGCGTCAGGAAGGTCTGGAAGTCGCCGGCCATGGCGTTCGGGGTTTCCGCCTTCTCGGATTTCGTCGATGCGGCCGTCGTCGCGGCGGCATTCGCCGCAGAGGTCGGGGTGACGTTCATCGGATTTTCCTCATCGGGCGCAAGCTCCTAGAGCCTTATGTCGAGCCGGCCGGGGGCGGCGCGGGGCGCGGGCTCCGCCGGGGTCTCGCCGGCGGCTGCGAAGGTCGCGGGCGCGGCGGCAGTGAAATGCGTCACCCGCTCCCCGCCGCGCGGCGCGGATTGCCCGCCGGCGGAGAAATCGAGCGTGACGCCGGAATAGCCGGCCTCGGTCAGGTCGCGGGTCAGGGTCTCGGAATGGCGCCGCAGGAGATCTTGGGTCTCCGGGCGCTCGGCCATGACCACGGCGCGGACGCCGGTGTCGGAAGGCTCGAGGCGGATCTGCAGGCGGCCGAGCTCGGGCGGGTCGAGGCGAATCTCGACGCTGCCCTCGGAGGCCGAGGCGACGGCGAGCGTGACCTGCCCGGCGAGGTGATGCGGCGAGACCGCGGCGCGCTGGACCGCCTCGGGGTGGGTCGCATGGGTCGCGGCGGGATCGGCCACCAGATGCCAGCCGGCGCCGCGGAAATCCGCCAGGGGCGCGGGGGCCGTCGGGGCGGTGCCGGGCGGGGTCGTGACGGCGGTGGCCTGGGCGGTGGTGGTGGCCGGGGCGGCCGGGCGGGCCTCGCCGCTGGTCGGCCCCGCGGCCGGTGCCGGGATCCGGGAGGCGTCAGTGCCCTCGATGCGCTCTGGCGCGGCTTCGACGTCGCCCGCCGAGGGTCCGGGTGTGGCAGGCAAATCGGCCGGGCGCACGGCCGGTGCCGCGACGGCGGCGGAGCGGGCGGGAGGCGCCTTGGCGGGTACGGGCGGGGCCGGGTCGCGCATGGCAGGGGCCGACGCGACCGCGCCTTCGCCCGCGCGCGCGGCTTCGGGTGCGGCGGGCCCGGCGGCCGGGGCCATGATGGTCGGCGGCGCGGCCTCAGCCGCGATCTCCGGGACAGCGGAAAGGTCCTCGGCCTCGGCGTCGGCCGTGGGCTCGGTTCCGGCCTCCGGCGGCGCGGCATCAGTGACGGGCGGCGGCGGGACGAGTGCCTGCGGGAGCGGCGGCGGCGCCGGTTCCCCGGCCTCGAGGGTGGCGGCGGGATCGGTCTCGGGCGCGATCTCGGGCAGATCGGCGGCGGCCTGGGCGGGCTGAGGCGTTGCGGCGGGTGCCGGGGTCGGCGCCACCTCGGGGTTCCGGGCAGGCGGCGGTGCGGCGGCGAGGGCGGCGGCTTCGAGCAGCAGCCCGAATTCGGCCTGCCCGGCTTTCGGCTTCTCCCTGCCCCGGGCCTCAGCAGTCGCACGGGTCGGCGCCGCCTCCTCTTGGGCCGCCTGCTGCGGGCGGCGGCCCGTGGGGATGAGATCGGGAAGGTGCATTGCGGCTCCGTCGCGCGGGGTCATGGCCGGTGTCTTCGCGCGAAAGCCTTACGATTCCTTTACTTTGCCCATGCATGAATGCCGCCGGTTTCCCCGCGCCGACGAGTCGTAACCGATGGACATCCCGCCGATCTCCGCCCCCGCCGGCCCGCCGCGCGACGCAAGCACGCCGCCTGCCGAGACCGCCACCCGCGCCGCCGCGGAGGCCTTCGAGGCCGCCTTTCTCGCCGAGATGCTGAAATACACCGGCATGAACAGCCAGCCCGACGGCTTCGGCGGCGGTGCCGGCGAGGAGGCCTTCTCGGGCTTTCTCACCGAGGAATACGCCCGCCTGATGGCCGCACGCGGCGGCATCGGGCTCGCCGAGCGGATTTTCGAGATCCTGAAGCAGAGGTAGACGCGATGATCGCACAATTCCTGACGTCGACACGATGCTCGCGCATCCTGCGCCTGCTGGATCTCGAGCGGAAGGTGATCCTCAACGGCCCGTTGTCGTCGCTGCGGACGCTGGTCGATCGCCGCGAGCGGGCGATCGCGGATATCCTCTCGGTGCAGAAGGAGCTCCCCGCGGAATTCGTGGCGACGCTGAAGGCCAAGGCGGAACGCAACAGCCGCCTGCTTCTGGCGAGCCTCGCCGGGGTCAAGGCCGCCTCCGATCAGGTGGAGAAGATCGAGACGTCGCGCCGCGAGCTGCGCACCTATAATGCCGCGGGCACGGCCGGGTCGCGGCCGGCGGGAAAGGTGACGCGCGACCAGCGCGCCTGAAGGGGCGCGGCCCGGCGCCGCGGCTCAGAGCACCAGATCGATGTTCCAGAAGCGGCGCAGCTGATCCTCGCAGGTGCGCCGCGCCGCTTCGGTGGCGCCGGCGATGCGTTCGACCCGGAAGCCGAAGCGCTCCAAGCCGCTGGTGTCGGAATGGGCGAAGACCACCACCTCGGCGTCGCGCTCGATCGCGAAGGCCGCGAGCCGGATCGCGCGATCGGCCGCGTCAGTGAGCTCCTCCCCGGCGCGCAGGCCGATGCAGACCGCGTCGCGGCGCTTCATGGCGCAATGCGGCATCAGCACCGAAGGGATCTCGGGAAAGATCTCTTCCCCTGCCCCGGTCCGGCAGCGATCGAACGGCCCGACGATGTCGTCGATGTCAGCGGCGTCCTGCGGGACGATCCGCGACAGGATTGAATTCCATCGCGATTCCATTGCCGACCTCCTCGATCAATCTTGCGGCATCCGCGTTCCCCGGCTCGGGCAGCTCGGTCCCCGCGATGCGCTCGCGGATGGCGCGGCCCCTCTCGCCGTCGAGAAAGCCGCCGAGCTCCCGCTCGAGCCGCATCAGCTCGTGGGGCTCGACCATGGCCGCGAGGCCGCGTTCCCTGGCGGCCCGGGCGCGCGCCGCCTGGTCGTCCATGAAGGCGCCGGTCTGGGGAATGAAGAGCGCGGGAATGTGGTTGTAGAGCACCTCGTGGAAGGAATTGTAGCCGGCGGCGGTGACGCAGAGATCGGCGGCCAGCGCCAGGGTCCCGGCATGCTGCGTCCGGACCACCCGCGAATTCGGCCAGCCGAGCCAGGCCGGCTGCAGCGAGGCGGTCGGCCAGACCACGATGAGATGCAGCAGGTCGCGCCGCCGCGCCATGGCGCCGCAGAGCGCCTGGATCTGCGCGCTGCGGTCGGCGGCGACCCCGGCGCCGAGCTGGGTGAGCACCAGCCGCTCGAAGTCGATGCCGAAGCGCGCGGCGAGATCCGCGCGCATCGCCGCGCGCTCTTCCGGCGCGAGCGTCGCGCGCTGCACGATCGGCCCGACGCTGCGGACATGATCGCCCTGCGAGTATACGGCATTGAGATCGCCGAAGGCCTCCCGGGGCACGATGACCCTGTCGAAGGCCTTCTCGCGGTCGAGCGCCACGGAATTGTCCTGGGCCGCCTGCCAGAGGCCGCGGCGGATCCAGACCCCCTTCAGGCCGTGCTCGAGGATCGAGCGATAGACCGAGTCGAAGACATAGCCGCCGTCGAAGACCAGCGTCTCGGCCGTGGCGGTCAGCGCCCGGAGCCGCAGGTAGTTGGCGAGGTCGTTCTCGTGGGACTGGGCATGGTCGGGGCTGCGGGCGACCAGCGGCATGACGTCGAAGCCGCGGGACTTCAGGAGGCGGGTGCAGCTCGGGAAGGCCGCGAAGACCGGCTCGACGCGCGCCCGGTCCATCTCGGCCGCGACCAGGGCGCAGCGCTTGGCATGGCCGAGCCCTACCCCGTTGGTCGGCATGAAGACCACCCGCGCCGGCCCTTGCCGGGAGACAGTCCTGGGCCGCGCCGGCTCCGGCGTGATCGCGGCGAGGACCCGGTCCGGGCCGAGGCTCGCCGCCGCACGGGACGCGCGCACATGCGCGCCGATCCCGCTGAGATTGGGCAGGATCTCGCCAGAGAGGAAAGGCGCCAGCCCGCCCAGGTCGAGGGGGCCGCGCACGAAGGCGTCTCCCGCCCGCGCGATCGCATGGGCGGGCGTCGAATCGACCAGCGCGCCGCCGGAGGCGACCAGATTGGCCACAAGGCTTTGCAGGCGGTAGTTCTTCTGGAGCGGGACGAAGCTCACCAGCACGTCGACGCGCGCCGCGAGCGCGGCGGGCAGCGTCTCGCCGTAGTGATAGAAGTCGATCTCGCGCCCGTGGCTGGCGATCCAGTCGTGCTTGGACTTGCCGTCGGTGAGGACCGAGCTGCGGAACTGGCGCGAGAGCGAGAGCGCGCCGAGCGCCGCGGCCTGGGCGCGATCCGCCAGATCGGGTTCGACCAGGAGCACATGCGGCAACCGCTCGGGCCCGGCGCGGCGCGCCACGCCGAAGACCGGGCAGGTGCGGTTCTCGTCGACCTCCTCGGGCGCATCCTCGGTGACATCGACGATCCGGGGCTCGCATCCGAGCACATAGGAGAGCTTCGCCTTCGCGCCGAGCATCGCCTGGCGGGTGCGGAAGGTGCCGAAGGCGAGGCATTCGGGGCCCGCGGACCCGGCGATCCGGCGCAGGCGCAGCAGCGTCTGGTCCGTCAGCCGCTGCGCGCCGACCACGACCACGCGATCCCCCGCCGCCAGCGCGCCGTCGAAGAGATAGGGCGCGAGATCGAACTGGACGTTGCGATTGAGCCCCTCGGGCACGGAGAGCACATGGACGCGGGCCGGCAGCCCCAGCGCGTCGAGCTGGCTGACGAAGACCGCGAGATCCTCGACGTCCTGCGCGGCGGTGCCGCCGGTTTCACAGCAGAGCATCGGCCGGCGCCTCCCTCGGTGCGGCGACCCGGGCCAGGACCTGGCCGGCGAAGGCCTCGGGCGAGAAGCGGCCCAGGGAGCTCTGAGCCCGGATCACGAAATCCCGGTAACGGTCGGGATCGGCGACGAATTCCGCGATGATGTCGTCCAGGTCGCCGCCGTCCGAGGCGACGACCGCCTCGCCGAAGGTGCGGGCGGTGGCAGGATCGGTGATGACCAGCTTGCCCGCCGCGATCGCCTCGGCGATCACCCGGCCGAAGCTCTCGCGCCAGCGCGGATTGGTGAAATAGACGAAGAAGTCCAGCTCGCGCAGGAAGCTCGAGACATCCATCTCGCCGAAGCGCCGGATCGTCCAGTGCCGCGGCGGCGGCGCCTCGGCATCCGCGAGCAGGATGTCGCCGCCGAGGATGGTGCAGGCGGCGGCATGGGCCGGGAAATGCGCGAGCATCGTCTCCATCGGGGGGAATTTCTCGAAGCCCGAGCGGGAATGCCGGCCGCGCCGGTCCCGCGGCGCGGCCACGGGCGGCACGAGCTCGAAGTCGCAGATGTTGAACCAGTCGAAATCGGTGACCGTCCAGGCGCTGCCGGTGGCTTCCAGCCAGTCGAGCACGCCGGCGCGGTTGTTCTGCGAGATCGGCGCGAGGTGGCGCCGGCCGCAGACCAACGCCGCCTCGATCATCTCCAGGCAACCGGCGACGTCGAAGCCCTCGGATCCGTCGGGGCGCAGGAAGTTCTCGTGCGTCACCACCAGGGCGGTGGTGCAGCTGATGCGGGGCTCGAGCACGGCGTCGAACCGCAGGCAGGAGGGATTGTGGAAGACCACCGTATCGGCATGGATGACCGGGGCGCCCCAGATCGGCGCGAGGCCGGCATCCTCGAGCGCGGCCTCCAGCACCGGGTTCAGGCGCCGCCCCTTGAACATCGCCGTCTCGAGCGCGAAGAGCCGCAGATCGACCCGGCCGGCGAGCGCGCGGACCTCCGCCGCCACCGCGGCGGCGGTGCCGCCGGGAAAGCGCGGGTCGACCACCAGGGCGAGGCGGTGGCGTGCGGGCGGGCCGCCGCGGAAGGGGATGCGGCCCGGATCGGTCGCCGGCGCGGTCGGGTCGGGGGAATCCATCGGCCCGCCGGACGCGCTAGCTGTCCGCCGGCGTGGCAGAGGCGGCGCGGGGCATCAGTAGAGGGTCTCGGGGACGGGATCGGTGGCGCTGCGCGCGACGGGCGGACCATCGGCCGCGCCCTGCCCGATCGCGTCGCGCAGGTCGGAGTCGAAGGCGAGGAAGGTCGTCATGTCGCCGGAGCTGTCCATGAAGTCCCGCAGCAGGCCCGCGAGCGTCGCGTCGCCCTCGAGCAGTTCCGGGTGCAGGAGCAGGAAGGCGCGCAATGCCGCGACGTCGTTGTCCGCGAGCAGCCCCGCGATCTCGGTCAGCTGGTCCAGCGTCGGTGGTTCCGCGGCCACGGGGCTGCCGAGCCCCACGGCGATCATCATCGCCGAGACGGTTATGCCGATCTCCCGTTTCATTCCACCCCACCGCCCAGGAGGCGCGTTCCGCGCCGCTGGTCCTCGTCAAATACATCTTCGCGGTCCGGGCGGGCATATCCATGCGCAAAAAGACACCTCCGGGCCTCCGTCGTCCCGAATGCGCCCATCACCCCTGACAGCAGCCGGGAGACCTTAATGGAAAGGATCGCGGGAGGGAAGCGGCAAGTCGCCGCGCCGACGGGCGGCGGGCGCGCGCCCGCCGGCGGTCACTGGAGGTCGCGCAGCATGCGCTCGACGCGGCGCTGGAGGATGATGCGCGTGACCTGCCTCGCCATCGCCTCGTCCGCCGCCTGGGCGTTCGACGTGCGGTGCGGGGCGACGGGCGCCGCCGCTTTCCGCAGGGGCGCGGCGGCGATCAGCTCGCCGGGCGGCCAATAGGCGGCCAGGACGAGGTCCGAGTCCTTCGCGAGATCGGCGAAGATCGAGGCCGTGTCGCCGCCGGCGAAATCGTCCCGCCCGGGCCAGGCGGAGACCGGCGCGAGCTGGCCCGATTGCGCGAAGGCCGGGAGGCCGCGGGTGGCGGAGACGGCGAAGGGCGCCTCCGCCCGGGCCACATGGGCGCTCGCCACCATCGCGGCCACCAGGGCCGCGGATTCCGCCGCCGGGTCGGGCGCGGAATCGCGGGAGGCGGCGGCGGGCAGCGCCTGCGGCGGATCGACATGCGCAAGCGCGGCGGCGAGCCGCACCGGCGCGAGACGCAGGGGCGCCTGCGCGGCCGGCGGTGCCTGGGGCGCGCGCGACGGGACGGGAGCGGAAAGGCCCGCGCCCGGACCCGCCGGGGCCGATTCGGCTGCGGCGATGGCGAAGGCTGCCGGCTCGGCGCCACGCGCCGCATCGCCGGCGGCGGGCGCGGGTCCGATCCATTGCACGCCGCCCGCCGTGGTCGCGAGTTCCAGGCCCGGGGTCAGCTCGGGAACGGCGATCCCGGCGGGCGTCGAGGCCGCGAAGCCCGTGGGCGCCGCTTCGGTCGCGGGCGCCGGCGGCACGGATTGCGGCCGGATCCCGCCGTTGCCGGACACCAGCGCCGGCCGGGCTGGAAAGACCGGCTGGCCTGCATCGAGGGCGAGCGAGACGCCGGGGGCGACCGCCTCGCCGGCGATCGGGGCGTCGTCGGTGGGCGGAACGGCGGCCGATTCGGGCGCGATCAGATGCGCGATCTGCTGGCGCAGGCTCGCCGGCGCCAGGAAGACCAGGGCGAAGCCGCCGAGAAGGCCCGCGACGAAGACCGCGGCCAGCATGCCCTCGCGGCTGATTCGCCGCGGGGCGGCTGCCGCTACCTCCGGCACGGGCTCCGGCTCCGGCGCGGGTCCGGCGGAGGCCGCCAGGCGGGGGCGGCGCGGATTGGCGGCTTCGGTCGCGGGGGCGCGGGTTGCCGCTTCCGGCGATTCGCCGGCCTTGCGGCGGGCGAGCGCCGCGGCACGGCGGGCACGGGCCTCCGCCAGACGCGCCTCCAGCGCGACCGGATCCATGAGATCGGCCAATGTCGGTTCCGCTTCCTCCCGGCCCGCCAGCCGGGCCGTCTGGCCATGATTGGCCATCAGCCACTCCCCCTGCATCGCGGCACGCGGTCCGATCCGCCGTTCCGACGACGCTTCCCCAAGCCGAATTCCGGCACGGGCCACGCGAGGCGGCGCCGAGCCGGGTGGTGATGGGCTCAGTCTAGTTGAGGTTGCGCCCGGATGCCAGCCGAGCGGCGGCAATCCGCGCGGGGCGCCCGGCGATCAGCGGCAGAAGAGCCGGTGCAGCGTCTCGATCAGTCCGGTGACCTTGGGATCGCCCAGCGAATAATAGATCGTCTTTCCGTCGCGACGGCTCGTCACCAGCCCTTCGAGCCGCAGCCGGGCGAGCTGCTGCGAGACGGCCGCCTGCCGGGCGCCGATGAGATCCTCGAGCTCGCTCACCGATTTCTCGCCCGCCACCAGATGGCAGAGGATCATCAGCCGCCCCTCATGCGCCAGCGCCTTCAGCACGTCGGAGGCCGCGCGCGCCTGTTCGGCCATCGCATCGACATCGAGCCCCGCCCTGGAACGCTTTGCCAGCGCTGCATCGGACACCATTGCTGAATTTCCTCCCCGGCCAGTGTTGCACATATACGCGTTTCTGAACGTCTTTAAAAGTGCACAGAATCAGCCACAGGCGCCCGAATAGCCGCAAGCAGTGCAGAAGTCACACCCGTCCCGCCGGATCAGCGAAGGATGGCCGCATTCCGGGCAGGTCCGGGCGCGCACCCGCGACCGGTCCGCCGCCTCGGGCGAAGGCGGGTCGGACCAGAGCGCCGTGCCGCCGCCGAGCGGGTAGCCCTCGGGATCGAGCACGCCGAGCATGGTGTAGCGATGGATCAGCAGGCGGGCGACATAGGCGACGGTCGAGGGCTGCACGGCCTGCTTCTCCGAGCCGGGGACGCGGGCGAAGAAATCGCCCTGGGCCTCGGGCAGGTCCTTCAGACCGCGCAGCTTCTTGCCGACCCAGGCCGGGTCGATGACCCGCATGTCGAGGCTCAGCGACCGGGTCAGCCCGTTGAATTCCATCGGATAGGCACCCGAGAGCCAGACGCTGAACGGCCGCTTGCTGCCGTCGGGCAGGATGCATTCCTTGACGAACATGGCGAAATCGTCGCCGGTGGTGGGATTGAGGATGTCGACGGTCCAGCTCATCGTGCCGTCGACGCCGGATTTCGGCTCCTTGCGCGAGAAGAGCGCGTCCACCAGCGGCGTCTCGCCCTCCGGCCCGTCGAAGACGCCGAGCGCCTTGCAGCGGTATTCGACGACCTTGGCGAAGGCGCTGACATTGCCTGCGACCGGCATCAGCGTGCCCTCGGGCGGCATCGGCATCTGGAAGGGCGCGCCGGGCGTGCGTGCGAGGCTGTCGAGCTTGAGCTTCAGCCAGGCGCGGTCCTGGGCGCGCAGATCCATGCTGAGGTTCTTGGCCAGCGCGCCGAGGCCGCGCGGGGTGCGCTCGCCGTTGACCCAGACCTCGAAGGGCTGGTTGGCGCCGTTCTCCACATGGCCGACGAAGACGGCGAAGCGGTTGCCGGGTGCCTCCACCATATAGGTCCAGCTCGGCGAGCCCGCCGTCAGCTTCGGCCGGTGCGGCCAGCGCAGCGCGGCGAGCGCGACCTGCGGCGCGTCGCCGATGCGGATGCGCCGGTCCGGGTCGGACTGGTCGAGATCCTGCGGCGTGCCCTCGAGGGCGAGCACGCTGCCGAGCACGCTGTTCGGCCGATAGGTGGTGATGCCCTTCAGCCCGGCCTTCCAGGCATCGAGATAGAGGCTCTCGAAATCCTCGAAAGGGTACTGCTCTGGCACGTTCACGGTCTTGGAGATCGCCGCGCAGATAAAGGGCTGGATCGCCGCCTGCATCGCCATGTGCTCGCGGGCGGGGATCTCGAGTGCGTTCACGAAGGCGGGCGGCAGCGCCTCGGCATTGCCGCCGCGCGCGCGCCAGACGCGCCAGGCGTGATCCTCGACCCGGTATTCGCGCATCGATCCGTCCGGCTCCCGCTTCTTGCGCGTGTAGTGCCAGGAATAGGCCGGCTCGATCCCGTTCGAGGCATTGTCGGCGAAGGCGAGGCTGATCGTGCCGGTCGGCGCGATGGAGAGAAGGTGCGAATTGCGCAGGCCATGCTTGCGGATGCCCTCGCGAATGTCCTCGGGCAGCCGCCGGGCCATGCCCGAGTCGAGCAGCCTCGAAGCGTCGAGGAGCGGGAACGGCGCCTTCTCGCGGGCGAGCTCGATCGAGGCGCGATAGGATGCGTCGCGCATGGCCCGCGTGGTCGCGGCGGCGAAGTCGCGCGCTTCCGCGCTGTCGTAGCGCAGCCCCAGCAGGATCAGCGCGTCGCCGAGGCCGGTGAAGCCGAGGCCGATGCGCCGCTTGTTGGCGGCCTCGGCGGCCTGTTGCGGCAGCGGCCAGACCGTCGCGGTCAGCACGTTGTCGAGCATGCGCACCGCCGTCGCCACCGTGGCGGCGAAGCCCGCCTCGTCGAAGGCGGCCGCCTCCGTGAAGGGCGCGCGCACGAAGCGCGTGAGGTCGATCGAGCCGAGACAGCAGCAGCCGTGGTCGGGGATCGGGATCTCGCCGCAGGGGTTGGTCGCCTCGATCGTCTCGCAGTAATGGAGGTTGTTCTCCGCATTGATGCGGTCGAGGAAGAGCACCCCGGGCTCGGCCGCCTCGTAGGTGTTGCGCATGATCGCGCGCCAGAGTTCCCGGGCACGGATCGTGGCATAGACCCAGAGCCCGTCCTCGCGCCGATGCGCGCCGCCCGCGACCTGACCCGCGCCGGGCTCGGCCCTGTGCACGAGCTCGAAGCCGCCGTCCGCCTCGACGGCGCGCATCAGCGCGTCGGTGACGCCGACCGAGATGTTGAAGTTGTTGAGCTTGCCCGCCTGCCGCTTGGCGCCGACGAATTCCATGATGTCCGGGTGCTCGCATCTGAGCACGCCCATCTGCGCGCCGCGCCGGGCGCCGGCGCTCTCGACGGTCGCGCAGGACTGGTCGAAGACATGCATGTAGCTGATCGGGCCCGAGGCCGCGCTGTCGGTGCCGGCGACCCGCGCGCCGCGCGGCCGGATCGAGGAGAAGTCGTAGCCGACGCCGCCGCCCCGGCGCATGGTCTCGGCCGCCTCGCGCAGCGCGATGTAGATGCCGGGCTTGCCGTCCACGGTGTCGGAGATCGAATCTCCCACCGGTTGAACGAAGCAGTTGATCAGCGTGACGTCGCGGATATCCGCCCCGGCCGCGGAATTGATCCGCCCACCGGGAATGAAGCCCGCTTCGAGCGCCTCGAGGAAGGCCGCCTCGTGGCGCTCCGGCTCCGCCTCGACCGCCGCGAGCGCCCGGGCGACCCGGCGGCGCACGGCGCGGACCATCTCCGCGCCGTCGAGGTCGCGCTCCGCGCCCTTGGCGTATTTCTCCCGCAGCACGTCGAGGCTCACCGCCTGCCAGGGCAGGTTGGTGGTGGAGTCGATGGCGTATTCCCCGCTGCCGGGCTTGTTCATCGGGTACGGCCTTGTCAAGGAATGGACTTGGCGCGAGGATAGGCCCGGCGCGGCTTCGGGTCAATTGACGCGGCCCGGGTGCCGGCGGTATTTTGTGGGGCGCCATTGCGCAGACACAAAGGGATGAGGATACCGGGACCGTGACGCTGCATCTGCTCAAGCTCTGCGTCGGCACCGAGAGCGTCGAGGAACTCGCCGCCTGGCAGGCCGGACGCGCGGCGGCGCGGCGGGCCGCCGGGGCGGATGCGCGGCCCCGCCACGTCACGCGGATGTGGCCGCGCCGGGCCGAGGAACTGCTCGACGGCGGCTCGCTCTACTGGGTGATCAAGGGGCATGTGCTGGCGCGCCAGCGCATCCTCGCGCTCGAGCCGAGCGACGGGGCGGACGGGATCCGGCGCTGCGCGCTCCTGCTCGATCCCGAGCTCGTGCGCACGGCGCCGCAGCCGCGGCGCGCCTTCCAGGGCTGGCGCTACCTGCAATCGCGGGACGCGCCGGCGGATCTCCTGGGCTCGGTCCCCTCGGACCTGCCGCCCGCCCTCGCCGTCGATCTCGCCCGCATCGGAGTGCTGTGACGCCATGGGCCGTTTCCCGCTCGCCGCGATCCTGGTCCTGGCGGTCGCGCTGGCCGCCGGTGCCGATGCGCGGACAAGGAAGACCTCCGCCGACTGGGACGATCTCGGCGCCGAATTCTGCCGGCTCACGCTCGCCGGGGACATGGCCGGGCTGCGGCCGCTCCTGTCGGAATCGCTGGCGGGCGCCATCGTGGCGGCGGCGGCCAATCCGGCGATGCCGCCGGCGCGGATCCTCTTCCAGACCTATGCCAACGAGGTCCCGAACTGCACCGCCGACACCCGCAACGGCGCGCTGGTCGAGATCAAGCGCAGCAATGCGGGCGGCGGGGCGCCGTCCTGGTCGGAATATCTGGTGATCGTGCCCGAGCGCGACGGAACCTCGCGCATCGACGACGTGCTCTTCGCCACCCGGCGCAGCGACACGCTGCGGGCGCGGCTCGACCATTTCGCGGCGACGCGCTGATCCCGCGAGGGGCCGGCAACGGGCTCTCGCGATGGTGGGATCAGGAATGGATGGAAGGGCATTGGAGCCGGGGAACGGCATCTGGCAAAGCAACTCCATCCGCCCGAGCTCCGGGCGCGCCCGGTTTCACCACCCCGCCCGGCGGGCACCGCCGGGCAGCGCCCGCCCCGCCCTGTCTGGAGATTCCGTGGCATTCTGTGGGTCCGGTGGTGAGCCCGTGCCCCGCCCTGGGCCGACCGAGCCCGTCCTTGGGATCGGG
>Ga0116151_10000987_pt1 | contig 26399 bp, 22 predicted proteins | sample AD_UKC117_MetaG_FD_89893 | JGI IMG/M metagenome (GOLD analysis project Ga0116151, IMG submission 89893) | Active sludge microbial communities of municipal wastewater-treating anaerobic digesters from Hong Kong - AD_UKC117_MetaG | ecosystem: Engineered > Bioreactor > Anaerobic > Digestate... | reverse complement strand
TCCTCCTGGGCGGCCCAGCGCGCCTTACCGGCCTCGGCCTGCAGCAGGTCCATCAGGAAATCGCTGTTCTTGATCACCAGATCGCGGTACCGCTCGACGATCTTGAGCCGCTCGGCGACCGGCCGATGGGCCCACTCGACCTGGGCGAGGCGCGCCCTGGCTATGGCGGCCTCCACGTCGACGGCGGTGCCGACCGGGATTGTCGCCAACGGCTTGCCGGTGAAGACCTCCTCCACCGTGCGGGTCGGCCGCGCGGCGGGATCCTCGATCGCCGCCAGGGAACGCAGACGGTCGAAGACGTCGGCAGACGGAGCGGGCATGTCGCCACCTCTCAGGTGCTCGATGGGATTCTCGACGGGGTTGTCGTGCTGCCAGCCTATCGACCGCCGGGGCCGGAGTCAGACCCCTTCCGGGCTGTCGGCGATCGCGGCGACCACCCGCTGGGTCAAAACGGTCACGGCCCGGGCCCATGAGTCGTCGGCAGCGGCCAGCCCGCAGGCCGGGCTGATGCCGACCTGCGACGGCAGTGCGGTACGCGGCAGGCCGAGACGGTCCGTGACGGCGGCCGTCGCCGCAGCCACCTCCTCGACGCCGGGCCGGCGCTCCGGCACGACAGCGCAGAGCATCCCCAGCACCACGGCGCGGCCGGAGTCGGCGAACTCGCCCAGCCCGTCGAGCCCGGCGGTCCCGAGCGCGCGGGCGTCCAGCGAGACCGCGCTGATCGCGCTGCGCTGCAGCACATTCCACGGCAGGTCCCCCGCGCAGCAGTGCAGCAGCACCTCGCCGGAGACCCTGCCCACGCACTCGTCGAGGAGTGCGATGGCCAGAGCCTCATCGACCCGGTGCACCGGTGTCAGGGCCGTCACCCCGGCCAGCCGCCCGCCGAGGGCCGCAGGAAGAAGAGGCTCGTCGAACTGCACCACCACCGGAGCCGACAGTCGGCGGGCGAGCTGGCCCCGGTGGATCGAGACCCCCTCGGCCAGCGATGCCGTGAGGTCGCGGACCGCACCGGGATCGGTGATCGCGCGGTGGCCGTTGCTCAGTTCCAGTTGGGCCGCCAGCGTCACCGGCCCGGGTGCCTGGACCTTGACGCTGCGACCGGGCCGCGGACCGCCGGTCCTCTCCCAGGCCTCCTCGAGGGCGTCGAGGTCCTCCCCGAGCAGGCTGGCCGCTCGGCGGGCGACCGCGCCCGGCCGGGCCGCGATCCGGTATCCGCGAACCACCGTGTCGATCGCGATGTCGACCAGCAGCGCCCCGGCGCGTCCGATCATGTCCGCCCCGACCCCCCGGGCCGGAAGTTCTGCCAGGTAGGGCAGCCGATCCAACTCCCCGACGATGACCTCGGCGGCGCGACGCGGGCTGGTGCCCGGCCAGGAGCCGACGCCGGTCGCCGCGGCGAAGACGCTCACCCGGCGGCCAACGTGGCGCTGGCCAGAACCTCGTCACCAGCCGGATCCGGACGATAGAGCACTGCCGTCTGGCCCGGCGCCACCCCGCGCAACGGCTTGCGCAACCTCACCTGCAGCACACCGTCGGCCAGTTCGGCGACGGCTGGGACCACACCACCGTGGGCGCGGACCTGAACCTCGCACTCGATCGGTCCCACCGGCGCGTCACCGGCGGTGAACACCGGCCGCTGGCCGGTCAGCGACCACACGTCGAGGTCGGCGGCGCCGCCGACCCGCACCGTGCCGGACCCGGCGTCGATACCGGTGACGTAGCGCGGCCGCCCGTCCGGACCTGGACCGGGGATTCCCAGGCCCTTGCGCTGCCCGATGGTGAAGCCGTGCACTCCGTCGTGCCGGGCCAGCACCGCGCCGTCGGCGTCGACAACGGCCCCCGACCGCACCCCGATGCGCGCGCCCAGGAAGGCGCGGGTGTCACCGGACGGGATGAAGCAGATGTCGTGGCTGTCCGGTTTGTCGGCCACCGCCAGTCCGAGCCCGGCGGCCTCCTCGCGGATCGCCGCCTTCGGGGTGTCCCCGATCGGGAACACCGCGCGGCGCAACTGCTCAGCGGTCAGCACGCCCAGGACGTAGGACTGGTCCTTGTCGCCATCCACCGCCCTGCGCAGTCGGCCGCCGGAGAGCCGCGCGTAATGCCCGGTGGCCACCGCGTCGAAACCCAAGGCCACCGCACGGGCCGCCAGTGCGGAGAACTTGATCCGTTCGTTGCAGCGCACGCACGGGTTCGGGGTCTCCCCGCGGGCGTAGGAGTCGACGAAATCGTCGATGACGTCGGTTTTGAACCGGTCGGCGAAATCCCAGACGTAGAAGGGGATTTCGAGGATGTCGGCGACCCGGCGGGCGTCCCCGGCATCCTCCCGCGAACAGCAGCCGCGCGAACCGCTGCGCAGGGTCCCCGGAGTCTGGGACAGCGCAAGGTGGACGCCGACCACCTCGTGGCCGCCCGCCACCATCCGAGCGGCCGCGACAGAGGAGTCCACACCGCCGCTCATCGCGGCCAGGACCCTCATCGCGGCCCGGCCGACGCGCTGGCCAGTGCTGCCTGGCGGGCCCGTTCGACCGCCGACGGCAGCACCCGCAGGGCGGCCTCGACATCGGCGGCGGTGCTGGTGTGCCCCAGCGACAGCCGCAGCGATCCGCGGGCGGTCCCCGGATCGGCTCCCATCGCCAGCAGCACGTGCGAGGGCTGGGCCACCCCGGCCGTACAGGCCGAGCCGGTGGAACACTCGATCCCGTTGGCATCCAGCAACATCAGCAGCGAGTCGCCCTCGCAGCCCCGGAAGGTGAAGTGCACGTTGCCCGGCAACCGGCGCTCCCCGACCGCGCCGTTGAGGTGGGCATCGCCGATCGAGCCCAACACACCGTCGATGAGGCGGTCCCGCAGCAGCCGCAGCGCGGATGCCTTCTCGGCCTGGGAGCCGACGGCGATATCGGCGGCCACCGCCATCGCGACCGTCCCGGCGACATCGAGCGTCCCCGACCGGACGTCGCGTTCCTGGCCACCGCCGTGCAGCAGCGGGACGCAGCCGGTGTCACGGCGCAACAGCAGCGCCCCCACCCCGGTGGGTCCGCCGAACTTGTGCGCCGTCAGGCTCATCGCCGAGAGGCCGGAGGCCGCGAAGTCGACCGCGACCTGTCCGACCGCCTGGACCGCGTCACTGTGCATGGGGACGCCGAACTCGCTGGCCACGGCCGCCAGCTCGGCAACCGGCATGACGGTGCCCACCTCATTGTTGGCCCACATCACCGAGACCAGCGCGACGTCGTCATGGGCGGCCAGCGCATCCCGCAGATCGCTGGGACTCACCGAGCCGTCGGCGGCACACGGCAGGAACGTCACCTCGGCGCCCTCGTGCTCGGCCAGCCAGGTGACGGCGTCGAGCACCGCGTGGTGTTCGACGGCGGTGGTGATGATCCGCCGCCGGTGCGGGTCGGCGTCGCGGCGGGCCCAGTAGATGCCCTTCACCGCGAGGTTGTCGCTTTCGGTCCCGCCGGCGGTGACGATCACCTCGGACGGGCGGGCGCCGAGTCGGGCGGCAAGGTTCTCCCGGGCCTCCTCCAACCGGCGGCGCGCGGCCCGGCCCGCGGTGTGCAGCGAGGAGGCATTGCCGACCGTGGCCAGCGCAACCGTCATCGCCTCGATGGCCGCGGGGTGCATCGGGGTGGTGGCAGCATGGTCGAGATAGACCGGCCTGGTGGTGCCCATAGCGGGATCTAGGATACCGGCCGGGACAATGTCGCCTTCGCCTCGAACGGGGCCTACGCGGATCTCCGGCCCCGACCCTTTGGCCCCGACTCCCTCGTCGGGGCGGCCGGTCCGTGGGACCATTGCGACGTGTGTTTCTCGATGACAGCGGATGTGGTGGTGGGAACGGCCCTGGTGCCGGTGGCGGCGGCGTCACTGAAGCTGGTCAGGAACCGGCGTGAAGTCTTGTTCGCGGCGCTGCCGGCGTTGTTCGCACTGCACCAGTTCATGGAGGTCGCGGTATGGGCGGGGCTGGACGGTGATGTCTCGCCCGGACTGGCCGAGTTGGCGATGCGGGCGTATCTGTTCATAGCCTGGCCGCTGTTGCCCACCTATGTGCCATTGGCGGTGATGCTGCTCGAGCCGCCGGAGCGGGCGCGGCCCCGGGCTGCGCCGTTCCTCGCCCTGGGCCTCGTCGTCTCGGCGTATCTGGCGTACGTTGTCCTGTTCAATCCGGTCGAGGTGATCCGTCATCCCAACGGCCTGGAATACGCGACCGTCGTCACCCATCCGATGGTGTGGGCGGTGGCCTACATCGTCGCGGTGATCGGGCCGCCGCTGCTGTCCGGCTACCGATCGATCGTCGTCTTCGGGGCGCTCAACCTGGTGGGCCTGATAACGGTCGCGATTTTCTACGCCCAGGCGTTCGCATCGCTGTGGTGCATCTTCGCCGCCGTCTCCTCGGTGCTGATCCTCATCCACATGATCCGGCGCCGGGCCACCCCGGAGGCCGATCGGCTGCCCGGCAGCCCCCGGCCGGCGCCGGTCTGAACCGACCCACTAACGCACGACGCCCGGCCCCGATAACCGGGCCGGGCGTCGCAGCGGACGATCCGGAGATCAGCCTTTCCGTGCCTTGACCGCCTCAGTCAGCTGCGGGGTCACGTTGAACAGGTCACCGACGATCCCGAGATCCGAGATCTCGAAGATCGGGGCTTCCTCGTCCTTGTTCACCGCAACGATCGTCTTGGAGGTCTGCATACCCGCGCGGTGCTGGATGGCACCGGAGATGCCCAGCGCGATGTACAGACGCGGGGCCACGGTCTTTCCGGTCTGGCCGATCTGGAACTGACCCTCGTAGTAGCCGGAGTCCACCGCGGCACGGGAGGCGCCCACCGCACCGCCCATGGCGTCGGCGAGGTCCTCGACCACCTTGAAGTTCTCCGCACTGCCCACGCCGCGGCCGCCGGCGATGACGATGGCGGCCTCGGTGAGCTCCGGACGCGCGCTTTTCTGCGCGGGCTGGCGGGCGGTGATCCGCACGGCGTTCTCTGCCGCGGCGGGCACCTCGACGCTGACCTGCTCGCCGGCGCCGGCGGCGGGAGCGGGTTCGACCGCACCCGGGCGCAGCGTGATCACCGGAACATCGCCCTCGGCCTTGGCCTCGACGGTGTAGGCGCCGCCGAACACCGAGTGCACGCCGATACCGCCGGGCTTGACCTCGATGACGTCGGAAAGGATGCCCGAGCCGATCCGCGCTGCCAGCCGGCCACCGATCTCCTTGCCCTCGGCCGTGGCGGCCAGCAGCACCGCCGCCGGGGCGGCCGACTCGGACAGGTTGGCGAGGACGTCGACATACGGGGTGATCAGGACGTTCTCCGCATCGGCGGACTCGGCCACGTAGATCTTGGCGGCGCCCGCCGCCTTGAGGTCCTCGACCAGCGGGGCGGCGGTCCCGGGGGCACCGATCACGACCGCCGACGGCTCGCCCAGCGCGCGGGCCGCGGTGAGAAGTTCGGCGGTGACCTTCTTCACCGCGCCTTCGGAGTGCTCGACGAGCACCAGTACTTCAGCCATGGGTTATCTCTTTTCTGGGGAGTCTTTGGGTGCAGGAACCGTTGCCGGCGCCGGCTCTAGATGATCTTCTGCGCGACCAGATACTCGGCGATCTTGGCTCCGCCGTCGCCTTCATCGGTCAGCTTCTCACCGGCGGCCTTGGGCGGCTTCGGCGTCGAGGACTGCACCCGCGACACCGCATTGGCCAGACCCACCTCGTCGGCCTCCACACCGATGTCGGCCAGCGTCAGGGTGGTCACTTCCTTCTTCTTGGCGGCCATGATGCCCTTGAAGGACGGGAAGCGCGGTTCGTTGATCTTCTCGTGCACGCTGATCACCGCGGGCAGTGTGGCCTCGACGTTGAACACGCCCTCGTCGGTCTCCCGCTCGCCGCTGATCTTGGATCCCTCGATGACCACGGTGCGCATGTGGGTCATCTGCGGCAGCCCGAGGTACTCGGCGATGATGGCCGGGATCGCCCCGCCGGTGCCGTCGCTGGCCGCGTTGCCCGTGATAACCAGTTCGGTGCCCTCGATGGTGCCCAGAGCGCGGGCCAGCGCCCAGCCGGTCTGAATCATGTCCGAGCCGTGCAGTCCGTCGTCGAGCAGGTGAACACCCTTGTCGGCACCCATTGAGAGCGCTTTGCGGATGGCCTCGCCGGCTTTCTCGGGGCCGGCGGTCAGCACCGTCACGGTGCTGTCCCCGCCCTCGCGCTCCTTGATCTGCAGCGCTTCTTCGACGGCCTTCTCGTTGATCTCGTCGAGCACTGCGTCGGAGCCCGCCCGGTCAAGGGTGAAGTCGGTGTCCGACAACCTGCGGTCCGAGTAATCGGGAACCTGTTTGATCAGAACCACGATATTCGTCATGGCTTCTCTACGTCCTCCTGGCAGATCGCGCGACCGTCATATGCCGCGCTGTGGGGGTGACATCCGGTGACCTCACCATGTTACTAGTCAGTAACTTCTGGCGGATCGCACCCTAACGATAGCTTGCCGCCGAAGGTGTTCTCGCAGGCCTGTCACCACCGGACGGGTTCGCGATTTCCCAGCGGCGGGATAGCCTGCGTTGCGATGAACGCGCACCTGACGGACGCCGCCGACGACGGTCTGCCGCTGACCGGCGAACGCACCGTGCCCGGGTTGGCACAGGAGAACTACTGGTTTCGCCGCCACGAGGTCGTCTACCGCTGGTGTTCGGATATGTGCGCAGGTCAGGAGGTTCTCGAAGCCGGGTGCGGGGAAGGCTACGGGGCCGACCTGATCGCCTCGGTGGCACGCCGGGTGGTGGCCGTGGACTATGACGCGGCAACCGTCGCCCACGTGCGCACCCGCTATCCCCGGGTGGAGGTGATGGCCGCCAATCTGGTGGCGGTCCCGATGCCCGACACCTCGGTCGATGTTGTGGTGAACTTCCAGGTCATCGAGCATTTGTGGGATCAGCCACAGTTCGTGACGGAATGCTTACGGTTGCTGCGCCCGGGTGGGCTACTGCTGATGTCGACGCCGAACCGGATCACCTTCACCCCCGGCAGGGATACCCCGGTCAACCCGTTCCACACCCGCGAACTCAACGCCGCCGAACTTCGCGAGCTGCTGGAGAGCGGAGGTTTCCGGGTCGCGGGTCTCTACGGCGTTTTCCACGGCCAGCGGCTGACCGAGATGGACGCCCGTCACGGCGGGTCGATCATCGACGCCCAAGTCGCTCGCGCGGTCGCCGACGCCCCCTGGGACGACGGCCTGCTGGCCGATGTCGCGGCAGTGCGCTGCGAGGACTTCGACATCGTCGAGGACGGCGCCGGGCCCGGGCGCCGCGATATCGACGCCAGCCTGGATCTGCTGGCGATCGCGGTGCGTCCGTGACCGCCGGGGAGACAGTGCCCGGGCAGTTCAGCCTGGTACTGCACACCCACCTGCCCTGGCTGGCCCACCACGGCCGGTGGCCGGTGGGCGAGGAGTGGCTCTATCAGTCGTGGGCGGCGGCCTACCTGCCACTGCTTCGAGTGTTGCGAAGGCTGGCCGCCGAGGACCGCCGCGGACTGATCACCTTGGGGCTGACGCCGGTGGTGATGGCGCAACTCGACGACCCGTACTGCCTCGACGGGATGCACCACTGGCTGGCCAACTGGCAACTTCGTGCGCTGGAGGCGGCCACCGTTCACGCCCCGACCGGTGCTGCCGCGGGCACCGCCAGCACACCCGAAGCGTTGCGGCGCTTCGGCGTTCGCGAGTACGACGAGGCAACAAGGGCACTCGAGGACTTCACCGCCCTGTGGCGCCACGGCGCCAGCCCGCCGCTGCGCGAGCTCATCGACGCCGGCACCGTCGAACTGCTCGGCGGCCCGCTGGCCCACCCGTTCCAGCCGTTGCTGAATCCGCGACTGCGCGAGTTCGCCCTGCGCGAGGGACTGGCCGACGCCGGACAGCGGCTGGGCCACACCCCGGCCGGCATCTGGGCGCCGGAATGCGCCTACGCCCCCGGGATGGAGCACGACTACTCCGCCGCCGGGGTGGGGCACTTCATGGTCGACGGCCCCTCGCTGCACGGTGACACCGCACTGGGCCGGCCGGTCGGCAGCACCGACGTGGTCGCCTTCGGCCGCGATTTGCAGGTCAGCTACCGGGTCTGGTCGCCGCGCTCGGGCTACCCCGGCCACGCCGCCTACCGCGACTTCCACACCTACGACCACCTCACCGGCCTCAAGCCGGCCCGGGTCACCGGCCGCAATGTGGACTCCGAGGCCAAGGCGCCCTACGAGCCTGAGCGCGCCGATCGGGCCGTCGACGCCCACGTCGACGACTTCGTCAACGTGGTGCGGCGGCGCCTCATCGGCGAGTCCGAACGCATCGGTCGGCCGGCGCACGTGGTGGCCGCCTTCGACACCGAACTGTTCGGCCACTGGTGGTACGAGGGCCCGGTGTGGCTGGAACGGGTCCTGCGGGCGCTGCCCGAGGCCGGGGTGCGCATCGGCACGCTGCGCGACGCCAAGGAGAACGGGTTCCTCGGCGCGCCGGTGGAGCTGCCGCCCAGTTCGTGGGGGTCGGGCAAGGACTGGCAGGTGTGGGCCGGGGTGCAGGTTGCCGATCTGGTCCAGCTCAACGGTGAAGTGGTCGAAACCGCACTGAGCTGTGTCGACAAGGCGCTCGCCCAGACCGACACCGCCCCCACCCGCGACCCGGTCGCCGACCAGATCCTGCGCGAGACACTGCTGACGGTCTCCAGCGACTGGCCCTTCATGGTCAGCAAGGACTCCGCGGCGGACTACGCGCGGTACCGCGCGCATCTGCATGCCCACGCCGCCCGAGAGATCGCCGACGCCCTCGCTTCGGGGCGTCGCGAGGTCGCCACCCGGTTGGCCGAGGGCTGGAACCGGGCCGACGGACTGTTCGGCGCCCTGGATGCCCGGCGCCTGCCCCGCGGATGAGCCGCCGCCCGCCCGCCTCGCCCCCTCCCGCGAGCCTGCGTGTCGGTACAACGACACGCCACTCGCTGCGACACTTCACGCACGCTCGGCGGCGGTGAGACCGCCGTTGAGGGTCTTGATGATTTCGTGGGAGTACCCGCCGGTGGTCGTCGGCGGCCTGGGCAGGCACGTCCATCACCTGGCAACCGAACTGGCCGGAGCGGGCCACGACGTGGTGGTGCTTTCCCGGCGGCCGTTCGGCACCGACCCAGCCAGCCACCCGACAACCGACGAGACACACGAGGGCGTGCGGGTGATCGCAGCAGCCCAGGATCCGCACGAGTTCGAGTTTGGCCGCGACATGATGGCCTGGACGCTGGCCATGGGTCACGCCATGATCCGAGCCGGGCTGGCACTGCTGGGCGACTGGCAACCCGATGTCGTGCACGCACACGACTGGCTGGTCGCCCATCCGTCCATCGCTTTGGCCGACTTCGTCTCAGCCCCAATGGTTTCCACCATCCACGCCACTGAGGCAGGCCGACATTCCGGATGGATCTCCGAGCCGGTCAACCGCCAGGTGCACGCGCTGGAATCCTGGCTGGCGCGGTCCTCGGACGCCCTGATCGCCTGTTCGGCCTCGATGTCGCGCGAGATCAAGGAACTGTTCGGCCCCGACCTCGCCGATGTCAGCGTCATCCCCAACGGGATCGACTCCAGCCGTTGGCTATTCGCGAAGCGCCGATCCCACGGCGGCCCGGCCGAGCTGCTCTACTTCGGGCGACTGGAGTACGAGAAAGGCGTACACGACGCCATCGCCGCACTGCCCAGGATCCGGCGCACCCATCCCGGGACCACGCTCACCATCGCCGGCGAGGGAACCCAGCAGGCCTGGTTGGTCGATGTGGCACGAAAGCACAAGGTGCTCAACGCAGTCCGCTTCACCGGACGCGCCGACCACGACGAACTCCTGCGACTTCTGCACCGCGCCGATATCGCTTTGCTGCCAAGCCATTACGAACCGTTCGGGATCGTGGCGTTGGAGGCCGCAGCGGCGGGCACGCCACTGGTGACATCGACGGTGGGCGGCCTCGGTGAGGCCGTCATCGACGGGCGGACCGGGCGGTCGTTCCCGCCGCGTGATGTCGCCGCCCTGGCCTCCGCGGTCCGCGCGACACTGGACGATCCCGCCGCCGCGCAGCGCCGGGCGATGGCCGCTCGGCAACGCCTCACCGCGGACTTCGACTGGCGCTCCGTAGCCGAGCGGACGACTCGGGTGTATCAAAGGGCGACCAGGCGGGAACGCGGACCGTTGGGACGTCGGCCCATCCTCAAGCAGCCCCTCCCGGACCGCTGACCCCGTCGTCCACGCCATTCCCCCTGGGCACCGGCTCACTCAACCTGTTGCGCGCGCCGAAGGGCGCAGCCCTAGCCCGGGGCAAAGATCGCGAGACTGTCCCGAGCCGGCCGGGACGTCACATCAAACCGATAGCGACATACTTTGTTAGGGTCGAGACGCGGGGGAACGCGGAGGTAGCACCAGCTGGTTCAACGGTGACGGCCGTCCCCGAGGTGAGTACGACGCGGGCTCCAGCGGATCGCCTCCAGATCGGGAGCGGCCTATGTGGAGAGCACTCACCATCGGTGTCGCGGCCCCGGCAGCTTCTCGACTAGTTCCCGGATCTCCATCGGGTCGGCTGGGATTGGCAGCGGCCGGCGCGGCGGTGGCCGTCGCGTCCGTGGATTGGGCGGGTTGGCTAGCCGGCATCCCGGCCTTGACCCGAATCCTTCCCAGCTGGCCGGGAATGATGCCGTGGACCGCGCTGTGGCTGGCGGCATTGGGTGCGGCGATTCTCCTGCAGTCGGGCCATCCGTCAAAGCCCCGGATATGGGCGGGCCGAGGTTTGGCGATCCTGGTGGGCGCCGCGGCTGCGTTCGTCCTGCTCGAGTACGCGACCGGTCGGCGGCTCGGAGTGGATACCTTGTGGTTCCGGAACGCGGTTACCGCGGTGCAGCCGACGTGGCCGGGGCGGCCTAGTCCGCACACGGCGGCATCGACGCTCCTGCTGGCCCTCCCCGTCGCGCTAGCTCGGTGGGATCGACGGCGAGCCGACACGGCCTGGGCCGTGAGTTTGCTCGTTGCGATGGCACTTCCGGGGATCGCGGTCCTGGCCTACGTCTTCGACGCCCTCAACGTGGTGGCGTTCACAACATCAACGGGCATGTCATTGCTCACGGCGACTGGTTTGCTCCTGCTCGGTATTGCGACACTGATGGTTCGGCCGGAACACCCTCCGGCTGCCTGGCTGGTCTCCCCGACCCACGGGGGTTCGCTGACTCGATTGGGCATCGTCCTTGCCGGCTTCCCGCTTCTCGTCGGGCTGTCGCGGCGCGCCCTCGGCGCCCTCGGCCTCGGCCAAGATGCTGCGTTGATCTTCTCGACCGCGATCAGCACCGTCGCGGTGGGTCTGCTGACGTTCTACCTGAGTCGGCGTGAGTGGGTCCAGCTACATGCCGCCGAATCGGAGCGGAACCAGCTACGTGCCATCGCCGACAGCATGCTCGACCCACAAATGTTGCTGGAAGCTGTCCGCGATTCCGCCGGACAGGTAGTCGATCTTCGATATCTCACCGTCAACAACGCCGCCGTCGCCCAACTCGAGCCCGGGCTCACGCGCAGCCAATTGATCGGCCGCACCCAACTCGAAATGTCGCCGAATCTGCGCAATTCTGACCTACAACGCCGTTTCATCCGGTGCTTGGAGGATGGTGAGCCGGTAGTTCTCGATGACGTCGAATATTTCAGCGAGAACCTGCAGGCCGTCCGGCATTACGACATCCGTGCCACTCGAACCGGCGCCGATCGGCTGAACCTGACATGGCGGGACGTCACGGAGCGTTCCGAACTCGTGCGACGCATCGCGGACTCCGAACAGAAATACCGCCTGCTCGCCGAGAACTCCGCTGACGTGGTCATGCACATCCGCGATGGCAAGATCGTATGGTCATCGCCGTCTGTCGAGGATGTGCTGGGCGCGCCGCCCGTTTACTGGCTGGGACGGCACGCGGTGGAGATTGTGCCGCCGGAGGAGGCTTCGGCCCACGACGCCAGGCTGAAGGCCCTCGCCGAGGGAGACGTGGTGAAGGGCCGGGCGCGGGTGAGGTCACTCGATGGCGTGACCCACTGGATTCACCTCTTCGCCAAACCCTTCTACGACTCGGACGGGCGACCGGACGGCTTTCGAAGCGCATTCCGTGTGATCGACGGGGAAGTGGCGGCTCAGCGGGCGGCGGAGCGGGCGAGATCCGACGCGCGCCTGCGCCGGGCGGTGGAAAGCGCGGCGGTCGGGATGTGTCTTGTCGCGCCGAACGGCCGCTTGCTGGAGGTCAACAACGCGCTGTGCGAGTTGTTCGGCTACGACGCGGAAGCTTTGAAGCAGAAGACCTGGCAGGAGTTGACCGCGCCGGAGCACCTGGAAGACGAATTGAAGAATGTCGACGATGTCAAATCCGGACGCAGTGACTCCTACCGAATGCTCAAGCAGTACATTCACGCCGACGGCCACCGGTTCTGGGGCGATCTGTCGGTAGGCTGCGTTCGCGACGACAACCATCGGTTGGAGTTGTTCATCTCACAGGTCGTCGACGTCACCGCTTCGGTTCACGCCAAAGAACGCAACCTGATCCTGACGCGCCAGCTCCGACGGCAGAGCGACCAGATGGCGGCGGAACTCGCCAGGGCCGCTGACTATATGAAGTCGATCATGCCGCGCGGCCTCACCGGCAAGGTAGCCGTGTCGTCGCGCTATCTGCCGGCGCAGCAACTCGGTGGTGACTGTTTCTACTACGACTGGATCGACGACGATCACCTGCTGGTGTACATGATCGACGTTTCCGGACATGGCATCGAACCAGCGCTCTTGGCGGTTTCCGTGCACAACATGCTCCGGTCCGGTTCTCTGGCCCAAGAAGCCGTACCCGCACCGGAAGCCGTCCTTGCCGGGCTGAACGGCCTGTTCCAGATGGATCGACAAAACGACCACTTCTTCACCATGTGGTTGGGGGTCTACGAAGATTCCACCCGTACGCTGCGTTATGCCAGCGCCGGCGCCCCGCCGGCCTTGGCCTTCACTTCCGCCGGCGGCACTGAAGTCACAATGACCGAATTGCCCGCCACCTCGGAACCGGTCGGAATGTTCGACGACACCGTCTTCAGCTCCGGTACGTACGCGGTTCCGCCCGGGTGCCAGATCCTTCTGTTCAGCGACGGAGCGAATGAGCTTCAGCTCGATGACGGCCGGCAGTTGTCATTGGACGATTTCCGGACCCTGGTCACCCGGGTAGTCGGATCGGCAAGCTGGTCGCTCGATGATGTCCTCACCGAACTGCGGAGGCTGACACAGGGTAGGTGTTTCGAGGACGACTGCACACTGATCCAGCTGACATTTACGTAGTGGATGCAGCCGGGTTAGCGGGACGCCTTCTTGCGCTCGATGTCGGCCAGCGCGGCGGCCAGTTCGGCCCGCTGCGCCGCGGAGGTCTCCCAGGCCAGCTTGCGGTTCTTGACCACCCTGGCGGGTGAACCGACCGCAATCGAGAAGTCCGGGATCTCACCCTTGACCACCGCGTGCGCACCGAGCACGCAGCCGCGACCGATGGTGGTGCCGCGCAGGATGGTGACCTTGGTCGCAATCCAGGTGTCCGGCCCGATTCGCACCGGGGTCTTGATTATGCCCTGGTCCTTGATCGCCATCTCGATGTTGTCCATCTTGTGGTCGAAGTCGCACACGTAACACCAGTCGGCCATTAGCGCCGACTCCCCGAACTCGATGTCGAGGTAGCAGTTGATGACGTTGTCGCGGCCGAAGACCACCTTGTCACCCAGCCGCAGCGAGCCCTCGTGCGCGCGGATGGTGTTCTTGTCGCCGATGTGCACCCACCGCCCGATCTCCAACTGGGCCAGTTCCGGGGTGGCGTGAATCTCGACGTTCTTGCCGAGGAACACCATGCCGCGGGTGATGACATGCGGGTTGGCCAGCTTGAACCTAAGCAGCCGCCAGTAGCGCACCAGGTACCAGGGGGTCCAGGCCCGGTTGGCGACCACCCACCTCAGCGACGCCCGGGTCAGGAACCGGGCCTGACGCGGGTCACGCAGCCGGGAACCGCGCCAGCGCTTGTGGATCGGCGCACCCCACATGCTCGTCATGCCCGCAGAGCCTAGTCCGACTGCTCCCCTCCCCCGCGAGTCCCTTCCCCGCGAGCAGACGCAAAGTACCCGCGACACGCAGAAATTCGGGGACATTTGTGTCTGCTCGGCGGGGTTGGCGGGGCCGTGACCCGATAGTCTCGCCTGGATGAGACGGTCACCGGTGTCGCGGCGGGTGCTCGCGCTCGCGTCGACGGTGCTGCTGACCGGCGTGCTGGCCGGATGCGGCAACACCGATTCCTGGGTTGAGGCGGTGGCGGCCCGCGGCTGGCCGGCCCAGTACGCCGACGCCGAGAACACCAGCTACACCCCGACCGAGGGCGCCCAGAGCCTGAAGCTGAGCTGGAGCCGCGAGGTCAAGGGCGAACTCGGCGCGGCCGCCGCCCTGGGCGGTGAAGGGTATCTCGCCGTCAACGGTCAGACCGCCGGGGGTTGCTCGCTGATGGTCTGGGAGAACGACAACAACGGCCGGCAGCGCTGGTGTACCCGCATGGTGCTCGGCGGCGGGTTCACCAGCCCGCTGTTCGACGGCTTCGACAACCTCTACATCGGCCAGCCCGGCCTGATGATCTCCTACCCGCCCACCCAGTGGGCACGCTGGCGCACCAACGTGATCGGAATGCCCACCACCACAAGGTTTCTGGCGGGCGGAAAACTTCTGGTGGTGACCCACCTGGGTCAGGTCCTGGTGTTCGACGCGCACCGCGGCGTGGTAGACGGGACCCCGGTGGACCTCGTCGAAGGAATCGACCCGACCGACGCCACCCGCGGCCTGACCGACTGCCAGCGCTCGCTGCCCGGCTGCCCGGTGGCCTCCGCCCCGGCGTTCTCTGCGGCCAGCCGGATGATCGTGATCGGGGTGTGGCAGCCCGGCGCCGCATCGTCGGTGCTGACCGGCCTGCGCTATCAGCCGGGACAGACACCGCTGCTCAAGCGGGAATGGACCTCCGACGCCGTCGATGCCGGCGTGATTGCGAGCCCGGTGTTGTCCGCCGACGGCACGACGGTCTACGTCAACGGCCGCGACCGTCGGCTGTGGGCACTGGATGCCACCGATGGATCAGCGAAATGGTCTGTCCCCCTGGGATTTCAGCCCCAGACCCCGCCGTCGGTCGCACCCGGTGGCGTCATCATCGCCGGCGGCGGTCCGAACACGAAACTGGTGGCGGTCAGGGACTCCGGCGACAGCGCCGAAGTGGCCTGGCGTCGCGACGACGTCACCCCGCTGTCCACGTCCAGCCAGGCCGGCGGGAAGGTTGCCTACGCGGTGGCCGCCGGCGGACCCGACGGACTCGCCCTCCTGGTGTTCGACCCCACCGACGGCGGGCGCACCCTCAACAGCTATCCGCTGGACGGGGCGCGCGGCTACCCGGTCGGGGTGTCGGTGGGCTATGACCGCCGGGTGGTGGCGGCCACCAGTTTGGGCCAGGTCTACAGCTTCATCCCGTCCTAGACCACAGGAGAGAAACCATGACCGACGAGTACGCGCCGTACCGGCGCACCGCCGCGGGTGTCAGCTACGTCGACGTCGGCGAGGGTCCGGTCACGCTGTTCGTCCACGGCGTCTTCACCAACGGCCGCCTCTGGCGCCACTGTATCCGGATGCTCGCCGACCACCGCCGCTGCATCGCCGTCGACCTGCCCGGCCACGGACACACCCCGCCGGTGGGCGAGCCGTCGGTATGGGGGCTGGCCGACGCGGTCGGCGGCCTGATCCGGGAACTGGACCTGCACGAGGTGCACCTCGTCGGCAACGACACCGGCGGCGCGGTCTCGCAGGTGGTGCTGACCCGCGATATGGCACGGTTCGCCTCCTTCGCCCTGACCAACTGCGACACCGAGGGCAACTTTCCGCCCCGGGCGTTCAAGCCCGCGGTCTGGGCAGCCAAGACCCGGCTGCTCCGGGTGGCCGGTCCGCTGGTCCGGGCACCCCTGCTGGCCAAGCAGATCTACCGCAGCGGCTACCAGCACGCCTCCCAGCTTCCCGATGACGTCGTGATCGACTACCTGGCACCGATTCTCGGCACCCGCGAGGGCGCCCGCTTCATGGAGCGGCTGCTGATCTCGATGACACCCGATCAGCTCTCCGCGATCCGACCGCAGTTGAGCCGGTGCGAGGTGCCCACCGTCCTGGTGTGGGGCACCGGCGACATCTTCTTCGGAATCGAATGGGCGCACTGGCTGCAGCGCCTCATCCCCGGGGTGACCGGCATCGTCGAAATTCCCGGCGGCCGGCTGTTCTACGTCGACGAACGCGCCGCCGAACTGGTCCCGGCGCTGGAACGGCACTGGGCCGCAGTCTGACGGCCCGCGCTACAACTCCAGCGGCGGGATCTCGTTGCGCGGCAGCGTCACCGAGGTCTCCCCGACATAGGAGGGCAAGAGTTCGCCCCGGCCGAAGAAGAAGATCACCGCGTCGTCGGTGATGGCGAAGTTCTGATAGTGCGAGGGATCCAGACCGTCACCGGGCAGGATGCTGCCGGCCAGAATCGTGTCCTTGGCCAACTGCCCCTGCACGAGCGGGAAGATTTGCTGCAACGGCTTGGTGTCCGGGGCGAAGAGCGTTTCGAAGGTGACCGGCCGGCCGCGCTCGACATCGAAGTTGAAAGCCTTGTACCAGGTGGTGGGATGGGCGCCGCCTACGGATTGGAACAGGGTGAGCACCACACTGCGGGTTTGCGCCGAGGCGAAGGACTGCGCGCTGACGTCCATCTCGTAGGGCAGGTTGCGGGCATCCGGGGCTTGGGCGACCCGGACGAAACCATCGCGGGTCTGGCTGAGGTAGTCGACGATCGCTGGCTCGTCGGGGTAGCCGAGCGGGAAGGTCACGTCCATGGTGTAGGCCGGATCGCTGGCCCGCACACCGCAGATGCCACCCGCTTCGATCACACCGCCCAAGGCGCTGCAGGCCTCGGGCCCCGCGGCAGCCGGCGGCGCGGTCAGGATCATGGCACCGACAAGAGCCGCAGCCAAACTCACAGTTCGCATAGACCGAAGCCTACCGGGCTCCGGTGGCCGATCCCTCCGTCGAAGCCCGGCACACGAACGCCACCGCTCGGGCCGAGGCCCCCGCGCCCAACCGCGTGATCACCAGCGAGAGGGGACTGCTCCCGGCCGGGCGCAGCCGGCGGCGCAGCGCATCGGGGTCCACGTCGACGCCACGCACCAGGATCTCCAGCGCTCCGCAGTCGTGCGACGAAAGTGCCTGCCGCAGCGTCTTTTCCCGTAACGGCAGCCGATCGAGGATCTCGAAACCCCGAACCCCGGCGGGCAGCCGTTCCCCGGTGAGGTAGGCGATCTCGGGATCGAGTTGCCACAACCCGTGCCGGGTCGCGTACTGCCGCACCAGTCCGGCCCGCACGACGGCGCCGTCCGGGTCGACGATCCAGTGGCCCGGTAACCCGTTGGTGCATTCGTCCGGGTCGGCGTCGGTCACCTCCTCCCCGCGGTCGAGCACGCTGGCCCGGCGCCGCACCCCCGGTTCGGCCAGTTCCGCCGACCACAGGCAGGCCTCGCGCACCGACCCGCCCGACGAGGTCACCTCGATCTCGGCATCGAAGCCCAGCCGCCGCACCGCGCCGAAGTCGATCCCCGGCGCGCACTTGATCACCGTGGCGCGGCCCCGGTAGACCTCGGCCAGTGCGTCCAGTGGCGGGGTGTAGGCGCGCGGGTCGAATCGGCGCCGGCCGCCGCTGCGCCGTGCGGGATCCAGCAGCACGACCACCTCGAGGGCGCCGGTGATCGGGTGCAGTGCATCAGCGCGACACAGTGGGATCCGGTCGTCGAGATTGTGTCGGGCCATCGCCAGCCGAACCTCATCGATATCACTGCCGAGCAAGTAGTCCGCAGTGCCGGCCAGGGCAGCCAATTCGGTCCCGATCGAGCAGGTCGCGTCGTGCACCACCCTCCCGGCCAGCCGCCGGGCGCGGTGCCCGGCGACCGCCGCAGCGGTGGCCTGTTGCAGAGCCTCGTCGGTGAAGAGCCAAGCACCGGCCTCGGCGCCGAACTTCGCGACAGCCTTGCGGCGCAGCAGGGTAGTCTGCACCAGCACCCCGGCATGCGCACCGAAGCGCTTCCGGGTCGCGTCCACATCGGCCAGCAGCGTCGACTCCGTCAGCGCCAGACACGCCACCTCCGCCAGCGCGGCGGCGCCGGCCGCACCGCTCAGATAGCCGACATCGGCCCGGGTGAACGTCAGGAGGGTTTGACCCCGGTGATCATGACGTTGTAGTACCACGACTTCGGCACCACCCGGCGCCAGAGGTTGTTGTCGACCCAGCTCAGGGTGATCCAGCTGCTGAAGGCGAACTTGGCCCACCCCCAGCCGAGCTTGCCCGGGGGAACCGCGGCCTCGAAGGTGCGCAGCGGCCAGCCCAGCATGGCGGCGGTGAACTCGGTGGTCTGGGTGGACACCTCGACGGCGCCGGCGCGGAGTGCCGCGCCTTCCAGATCGGCCGGATCGAAGGTGTGCAGGTCGACGACGGCCTCCAGCGCGGCGGCGCGGGAGGACTCGTCGAGTTCGGCCTGCGGCCTGCGCCAGCCGCCCAATCCGGGCAGGCGGGTGACGTTGGTGGCCACCCGCCAGGTCAGCGTGGACAGGTTGCGCGCGTAGCCGTTGCCGACGGTGGTCGGCTCGCCGGCGAAGACGAACCGGCCGCCCGGCTTGAGCACCCGGACCACCTCCCGCAATGACTTCTCCACGTCCGGGATGTGGTGCAGCACGGCGTGCCCGACCACCAGGTCGAAGGTGTCGTCGTCGTAGGGGATGCCCTCGGCGTCGGCAACCCGGCCGTCGATGTCGAGGCCGAGGGACTCGCCGTTGCGCACCGCGACCTTCACCATGCCGGGTGAGAGGTCGGTGACCGAACCACGCCGGGCCACCCCGGCCTGGATCAGGTTGAGCAGGAAGAAACCGCTTCCGCAGCCCAGTTCCAGGGCCCGCTCGTAGGGCAGATCGCGGAGCTCCTCAGCGGGAACGGTGGCGTCGAAGAGGTCCCGCGCGTAGTCGACGCAGCGTTTGTCGTAGGAGATCGACCATTTGTCGTCGTAGGTCTCGGCCTCCCAGTCGTGGTAAAGCACCTGGGCGAGCTTGGAGTCCTTCAGCGCCGCCTCGACCTGCTCGGCGGTGGCGTGCGGATTCGGGGCCGGGTCATCGGCGACCCGAGGTTCCCTCGTCGTCGTCATGCAGGGCAGCCTAACCTGCGGTTCCGGCGGCAAAAACCTCGCCGTAGCACTGCACCTGGCCCTCGGCGTCAAGACCCGCGTCGATCAGCGCCTTGGCCCCGGCCACCGCGACAGCCGGGGCGTCGACGAAACGGCCCGCCCAGGACAACGCCGAGTCGTAGACGTCGTCGGGGGGCACCAGTTCGTCGACCAGGCCCAGCGCCAGGGCCTCCTTGGCCCCGACGAAGCGCCCGCTGAACGCCAGTTCCTTGGCCCGGGAGCGGCCCACCGCCCCCGCCAGCCGGGAACACCCGCCGCCCCCGGGCACCAGCCCGGCCAGGATCTCGGTCGCGCCCAGCTTCGCGTTGTCGCCGCACACCCGCCAGTCGGCGGCCAGCGCGAGGCTCAGCCCGGCGCCCAGCGCGTAGCCGGTGACCGCCGCGACGGTGGGCTTGGGGATGGCCGCGACCGCGTCGATGGCAGTCCGGCGCAGCCGGTCACCGGTCTCGGCCGCGGCGCGGTCAAGAGTCCGCAGTTCGGGAACGTCGTCACCGGCGCAGAAGATCTCGTGACCGCCGTAGATGATGACCGCCGCGATGTCGTCGCGCCGCGACACCTCCGCGGCGGCGGCGGCCAGTTCCCGATAGGCCCGCCGGCTCAGCGCATTGGTCGGCTCGCGGTCGATCAGCACCGTGCCGATCCCGGGCTGATGATCATGGGTGTGCACGCCGACGAACTCGGCCATGCTCAGCCCCCGCCCAGCCGCCGCAGGGCCTGACGGCGGGCCTGGTTGTAGCGGTCGGCGTCGAAGAACTCGATCTCCCAGTTGCCGTCCTCGAGAATGGTCATATCGGGTTCGACGGCGGCGATCTGGCGTTCCAGGGCGAGCACCTCGGCGACCGTCCGGCCGGCCAGCGAGTCCAGCTGGCTCCAGGTCGGCGGCAACAGCAGAGCGCGCCCCTGGGCGAAATCCTCGATCGCGGTCTCGGGCCGGGCCCAGCCGGACTGGTCGGTCTCGGTGTTCTCGCCGTCGGCGAGCTGGCCCTCCGGCAGTGCTCCGACGAAGAAGTAGGTGTCGTAGCGGCGGGTGCGCTCCTCCTTCGGGGTCACCCAGTTCGACCAGGGCCGCAGCAGGTCGGCGCGGATCACCAGATTCTCCGCACGCAGGAAATCGCCGAAGGACAGACTGCGGTCCTCCAGTGCGGCACGCTCGCGGTGATAAACCGAGGCGTCGCGCACGATGCTGTCCGGGTCGTCGGCCGGTCCGGCGAACAACACCCCGGACTCCTCGAAGGTCTCCCGCGCCGCCGCGCACACCAGCGCTTCGGCCAAGTCGGCCTCGATGCCGAATCGCGTTGCCCACCAGTGTGGTTCGGGCCCGTACCAGGCGCCCCGACCGGCCAGGCCACCGTCCCGGTCACGCTCGTCGACACCGCCGCCCGGGAACACCGTCATCCCCGCGGCGAACTCCATCGCGGCGTGCCGGCGCATCAGGAACACCGAGATCCCCTCAGCGGTATCGCGCACCAGCATCACGGTCGCGGCCGGGCGGACCGGCCTGGGTTCGAGTGTCTGGTTCACTGACGCCTCCGGTGGGCCGCGCGGCCCCGAACCCGCCGGGCGAAGTAGCGCCCGTCGATGGTGTCCACCGCGATGGACTGTCCGAACGCCGCCGAGAGGTTCTCAGCGGTCATGACGTCGCGCAACAGCCCGGCGGCCACCACGTGGCCCTCCGCCAGGATCAGGCAGTGGCTGAACCCGGGCGGGATCTCCTCGACGTGATGGGTGACCAGCACCAGGGCCGGGGCGTCGGGATCGGCGGCCAGATCGGCCAGCCGCGCCACCAACTCCTCCCGGCCGCCGAGGTCCAGGCCCGCGGCGGGCTCGTCGAGAAGCAGTAACTCCGGGTCTGTCATCAGCGCCCGGGCGATCAGCACCCGCTTGCGTTCGCCCTCCGAGAGGGTGCCGTAGGTCCGGTCGGCCAGATGCTCGGCGCCGACGCTCTCCAACGTGTCGACCGCCCGGGTGTAGTCGACCTCGTCATAGTTCTCGCGCCAGCGACCGAGCACCGCATAGCCGGCCGAGACCACCAGATCGCGCACAAGTTCGCCGTCGGGAATCCGCTGGGCCAGAGCCGAACTGCTCAGACCGACCCGCTGGCGCAGCTCGGCCATGTCAACCCGGCCGAGTCGCTCCCCCAGCACGGTCGCGGTGCCGTCGGAGGGATGCTCCATCGCCGCGGCCATCCGCAGCAGCGAGGTCTTGCCGGCGCCGTTGGGTCCGATCACCACCCAGCGCTCGTCGAGTTCCACCTGCCAGTCGACCGGGCCGACCAGCACCCGGCCGCCGCGGCGCAGGCTGACGCCCCGGAAGTCGATGAGCAGATCTTCCTCGGCGCCATCGGTCACCCGTTCATCGTGCCGCATACCCTGCCCCGCCCAACGTCCGGGTCATCCCACGGTTTCAGCGCGCAAATGTGCGCCAGCGCGCCCAAGTCCTACCGCGACGGGATGTCGACCCGACGCACCCCGCCGTCCATGGCGTCGGCGGCCTCGATCTCGGCCCGGGTCACCCCGAGGATGAACAGCACGGTGTCCAGATACGGATGGCTCAGTGAGGCGTCGGCCACCTCTCGCAGGGCGGGTTTGGCGTTGAACGCCACCCCCAGCCCGGCGGCGGTGAGCATGTCGATGTCGTTGGCTCCGTCGCCGACAGCCACCGTCTGCTCCATCGGCACTCCGGCCTGGGTGGCGAAGTCGCGCAGTGCCTTGGCCTTGCCCGCCCGGTCGACGATCGAGCCCACGACATGTCCGGTCAGCCGGCCGTCGACGATCTCCAACTCGTTGGCGGCGACGAAATCGAGCATCAGGTCGTGCGCCAGCGGTTCGATCACCTGGCGGAAGCCACCCGAGACGACGCCGCACTGGAACCCCAGCCGGCGCAGCGTCCGGATGGTCGTGCGGGCGCCCGGGGTGAGCTCGACCTGTTCGGCGACCTCGTCGAGCACCGCGGCGGGCAGACCGGCCAGGGTGGCCACCCGCTTGTGCAGGGATTCGGTGAAGTCGATCTCCCCGCGCATGGCCGCGTCGGTCACCGCCGCCACGGCCTCACCGGCGCCGGCCCGGTCAGCCAGCATCTCGATCACCTCGCCCTGGATCAGCGTGGAATCGACGTCGAAGACGATCAGCCGCTTGTTACGCCGCTCCAGGCTGTAATCCTCCACGGCAATATCGATGCCCTGCTGCGCTCCGACCCGGGCCAGACCGGCCTGCAGCCGTCCCCCGGTCCCGGCCGGCGCGGAGACGCGCAGTTCCAGCCCGGTCACCGGGTAGTCGGAGACGCCGCGGATGACGTCGATGTTGGCCCCCAGCGCGGCCACCTCCCGGGCCACCGCGCCGAACGCCGCCGCCGTGATGGGCCGCCCCAGGACGACGATCGTGTGAGTCGAGGGCTCGGCGATGATGGGTACGTCATCGCTGCGCTCGATGGTGGCGTCCAGGCCCATCCCGCGGATCGCCCTGGCGACGTCACCGCGCAGCGCTGCACCATCGGCCACCTCGGGCGCACCGGACACCAGCACCCCGAGGGTGAGGCGGTCGCGGATCACGACCTGCTCGACGTTGAGCAGTTCGACCTCGTACCGGGAGAGCACCTCGAACAGAGCCGAGGTGACCCCCGGCCGGTCGACCCCGGTGACGGTGATCAACACCGACACCTTGTCTGCGGTCATCGCAGTCTGATCGCGGGCAGGACGGCGCGAACGGTGAACCGTTCTGCGGCGCGAACCCTAGGCGTCGATCTCGTGGTGCGAACGGCCGACGTGGGCCTCGCGGCGCATCCGCTCGACCATGTGCGGGTAGTGCAGCTCGAATGCCGGACGCTCCGAGCGGATGTTGGGCAGCTCGGTGAAGTTGTGCCGCGGGGGCGGGCAGGAGGTGGCCCACTCCAGCGAGTTGCCGTGGCCCCAGGGATCGTCGACGGTGACGACCTCGCCGTACCGCCAGCTCTTCACGATGTTCCAGAAGAACGGGATCATCGAGACGCCCAGGATTGCCGCACCGATGCTGGAGACCACGTTGAGCGCGGTGAAACCGTCGGAGGGCAGGTAGTCGGCGTAGCGCCGCGGCATGCCCTCGTCGCCCAGCCAGTGCTGCACCAGGAAGGTGAGGTTGAACCCGATCATGGTGAGCCAGAAGTGGATCTTCGCCAGCCGCTCGTCGAGCAGCCGCCCGGTCATCTTCGGGAACCAGAAGTAGACACCGGCGTAGGTGGCGAACACGATCACGCCGAACAGCACGTAGTGGAAGTGCGCGATGACGAAGTAGGTGTCACTGACGTGGAAGTCCAGCGGCGGACTGGCCAGCAGCACGCCGGACAGGCCACCGCAGAGGAAGACCACCAAGAAGCCGAAGGCGAAAAGCATCGGCGACTCGAACGTCAATTTGCCCTTCCACATGGTGCCGATCCAGTTGAAGAACTTGATACCGGTCGGAACGGCGATGAGGAAGGTCATGAAGGAGAAGAACGGCAGCAGCACCGCACCGGTGACGTACATGTGGTGCGCCCACACCGCCATCGACAGCGCGGCGATGCTGATGGTGGCGTAGACCAGCGTGGAGTAGCCGAACACCGGCTTGCGGGAGAACACCGGGAAGATCTCGGTGACGATCCCGAAGAACGGCAGCGCCAGCACGTAGACCTCGGGGTGGCCGAAGTACCAGAACAGGTGCTGGAACAGCGTCACCCCGCCGTTGGCCGGGTCGTAGATGTGCGCCCCGAGGCGGCGGTCGGCGGCCAGACCGAAGGCGGCGGCGGTCAGCAGCGGGAAGATCAGGATGACCAGGATCGAGGTGATGAAGATGTTCCAGGTGAAGATCGGCATCCGGAACATGGTCATGCCCGGGCAGCGCATGCACACCACGGTGGTGATCATGTTGACCGCGCCGAGGATGGTGCCCAGGCCGCCTACGGCCACACCCAGAATCCACAGGTCCGCGCCCGGACCCGGCGAGTGCACGGCATCGGACAGCGGCACGTAGACGGTCCAGCCGAAGTCGGCGGCGCCGCCGGGGGTGATGAACCCGCCGAGCGCGATCAGGGCCCCGAAGATGAACAGCCAGAGCGACAGCGCGTTCAGCCGCGGGAAAGCCACGTCGGGCGCGCCGATCTGCAGCGGCATCACCAGGTTGGCGAATCCGAACACCACCGGGGTGGCGTAGAACAGCAGCATCGCGGTGCCGTGCATGGTGAACAGCTGGTTGTACTGCTCATTGGAGAGGAACTGCAGACCCGGCACCGTCAACTCGGCCCGGATGAACAGGGCCATCAACCCGGCCAGCGCGAAGAAGGTGAAGCACGCGATCACGTACATGATGCCGATCAGCTTGTGATCGGTAGTCGTGATCACCTTGTAGATGAGGTTGCCCTTGGGTCCGGTGCGAGCCGGGAAAGGACGACTGGCCTCAAGTTCTCCACGGGGGGGAATTACGGCTGTCACAGGATCCTCCAACCATCCATGGGCGCGTCCCAAAGAATATAAGCCGCATCTTATCCCCAAACCAGCCTCCGTGTGCGGCCGGTCCTACATTCTGTCGTATTTCGTGCCGGAGCCCGGCCCCGGCCGTCGCGAAGGCCAGTTCAGGAGTGGTTTCCGGCTGAGCGGGTGCTACCGTCGCGGCGTGCTGTCCCGCGCCCTGCGTCCCGGTATCGCCGCCCTCGCCGCCGCGGGGCTGGCCGCGACCGGCTGCAGCGGGTCCAATCAGCCGCCGGAAGTCGGCCCGAGCGGGCCGAGCAGCACGGTGGTGACCAGTACCACGATGATCGCCTCAGCCGGAGTGCTGGGAAACCAGCGCCGCCCCGACGAGTCGTGCGCGGCCGAACCGGCCCGGCTCGACGGCCCACCCCCGGGGCCGGTCGACCACGCTGCGGGCAAAGCCGACGTCGTGGCCGACCCGATGCGGATCGTGGTGCTGGCCGGCGACGAACTCGACGCGCTGTGCGCGCTGGGACTGCAGTCGCGGATCGTCGCGGCCGCGCTGCCCGACGGGTCCGACAGCCAGCCGTGGTACCTGGGAACCGTGATCCACGACGTTCCCGCCGCCGGTACCCGCACCGAGCCGGATCTGGCGGCCATCGCGGCGGCCGAACCCGACCTGATCCTCGGCTCGAAGGCACTCACACCGGACGGCTACCCCGAACTGGAGGCGATCGCCCCCACGGTGTTCACCGAGGCCCCCGGAGCTCGCTGGCAGGACAACCTACGACTGGTCGGCGCCGCGACCGGCCGGGCCCGGGCCGCGGACGATCTGATCGCCGGGTTCACCGAGAAGGCGGCGAAGGCCGGCGAAGCCAACGACGCCACTCACTTCCAGGCCTCGATCGTGCAGCTGACGGACTCGGCGCTGCGGGTCTGGGGCGCGGACAATTTCCCGGCCAGCGTGCTGGCCGCGGTGGGAGTCGACCGGCCGGCGGCGCAACGGTTCACCGACCAGGCCTATCTGGAGATCGGGATCACCGGCGACGCCGACTTCTCCGCCGCCGACGGCGACATCGTCTACATGTCGTTCGCATCCCCGGCCGCCAAGGACCGGGCACCGGCGCTGCTGGAGAGCGAGGCCTGGCGCAAGCTGTCGGCCAACCGCGACAACCGGGTGTTCATCGTCAACAACGAGGTGTGGCAGACCGGGCAGGGTCTGATCGCCGCCCGCGGGATCGTCGATGACCTGCGCTGGCTGAACGCACCGATCAACTGATCGGTGGTTATCGGATGTAGTTCTCGCCGCTGGCGCGCACCGTCACGTCGGACAGGCTGATCCCCCACGGCTGGTCGATGACGTGCATCACCACATCCGCCAGGTCGTCGGGCGTGATCAGCCAGTACTGCACCGAGTCGACATCGGTCTGCTCGGGCTGCAGCGACCCGGACATGTAATTGGCCAGGTTCTCGGCGAACTGCTGCCCCTTCTGCCCGGCCAGGGCCATGATCGCGGTCTGGTTGACGATCCCGCCGGCCAGGTTGGTTCCGAACACCCCGGTGGGCTTGACGGTGGTGACCTTGATCCGTCCCTGGGTCTCCACCCGCAACGCGTCGGAGAGCGCGGTCACCGCCGCCTTGGTAGCGGAGTAGACCCCGGCGCCCTCGAT